>CESD01016718.1_pt1 | contig 31852 bp, 25 predicted proteins | sample 531191 | NCBI WGS metagenome assembly CESD01 (sample SAMEA2622021, study PRJEB7988) | marine metagenome | biome: marine biome (ENVO:00000447); feature: deep chlorophyll maximum layer (ENVO:xxxxxxxx); material: "saline water (ENVO:00002010), including plankton (ENVO:xxxxxxxx)" | depth 188 m
CCTGCACTATCATCAGGGTAGGACATTATTTCTTCAACATCATCCTTGTCATCCGCTTCAATTTTGGTTAAAATTTCTTGTTGCTTACTATCTGGGAACATTCCAACAATGGTCGCTTGGTCGTTTGTATCAAGATATCTAAATATTTTTGAAATATTTTTTTCACTTTCATGTTCAAGCACTTTTTCAATCAAGGATTCATCTAATTCTTCTAAAAGTCTTGCTTTATGAAGAGAAGTGGGACATAAACTAAAAATCTTTTTTTGATCATACTGATTTAAGCTTCTCATTATTAGCGCTACATCTGCTTGGTGGGTTTTACGCAATATTTTCGATATGTTGGTGTGAGCGCGTCTTCGTAAAAGACGTTGCATTGTGCTTCTGAGGAGTGAAATTTCTGTAGAAAATATAGCTTTTTTCATTGTATTGGATTTTCTATAAATTAACTCTACTTTATAACATATTAAAGCGATAGTAAATGGCCAAAATTACAAAACAAAGTGAAAATTTTTCTAAATGGTACACAGATGTTATACTTGATGCTGATTTAGCGGATTATGGACCAGTAAAAGGAACTATGGTTGTAAAACCATATGGCTTTTCCTTGTGGACAAATATTAGAAATAGTTTAAATCAAATGATTATTGATAGTGGGCACGAAAATGCATACTTCCCTCTTTTTATTCCAAAAAGTTTTTTAGAAAAAGAAGCAAAACATGTTGAGGGATTTGCTAAAGAATGTGCCGTAGTTACACACTCAAAGCTTATATCAGAAGATGGATCTTTAACAGTAGACCCAGATTCTAAATTGGAAGAAGAAATAATTGTAAGACCGACTTCAGAAACAATTATTTGGCATATGTTCAAAAAATGGATTACATCTTATAGAGACCTTCCCTTAAAGGTTAATCAGTGGGCAAATGTCGTTCGCTGGGAAATGAGAACCAGGTTATTTCTAAGAACTTCTGAGTTTTTGTGGCAAGAAGGGCATACAGCACATGCCACAAAAGAAGAAGCAATGGAAGAAACACTATTAATTGTTGATATCTATCGCAAATTATTTGAAGAATACCTTGCTATTCCAACGATGATTGGAAGAAAATCTAATCTTGAAAGGTTTGCTGGCGCAGATGAAACTTTTTCAATCGAAACCATGATGAGAGACAAAAAAGCTTTACAAGCTGGCACTTCTCACTACCTGGGAACAAACTTTGGCTCAGCATTTGATGTAAAATTTCAAAGCAAAGACAATAAAGAGCTTCCTGTTTATGCCACAAGCTGGGGAGTTAGTACAAGAATGGTAGGCGCATTAATAATGGTTCATGGAGACGATAAAGGATTAAAAATTCCACCAAAAATTGCTCCAACTCAAGCTGTTATTATCCCAATAAACCCCAAAAATGAAAAACAAGAAGAATTCACTAACTTTATTGATAAGGTTAATCAAGGTCTTATTGGTCTAAATGTTAGAACTTTGATTGATGATCATAACGAAAGCCCAGGATTTAAATTTAATAAGTGGGAGCTTAAAGGAGTGCCCATAAGAATTGAAATAGGCTTAAAAGAGTTTGAAAATCTGGAATTCACTGTTTGTAGAAGAGACAATTCAGAAAAACACCAGGTTGCAATCGACAAAATTGATGAAATCCCTCTTATTTTACAAAACATTCAAGAAAGTCTTTTTAATGACGCAAAAACCTTTATGGATGATAATACATGCACAGTAAACTCTTTTGCTGATTTTACAGAAACCTTATATAATGACAACAAATTTATCAAAGCATATTGGGATGGAACAGACGACACCGAACTTCAAATAAAAGAAAAAACCAAAGCAACAATTCGTTGTATATTAGAAGATAACGAAGATTCATCTAATAAGTGTATTTTCTCAGGGCAGACGGCAAAGCATTTGGTAGTTTTTGCTAAGGCTTACTAGTGAAGTGAAAAATATTATTAATATTTCAAACTCAATTTTACTTCTACTTACCCTTATAATAGCCTATTTCTTGTTGTGGCCAGTCCCAGTAGAGCCAAACTCATGGGAAAGCCCGAGGGACAGTAGAGCAGATTCTTTGTACTCCTTGAATCAAAAATTAAAAGACATAAAGATATTTTGGACCAACGATGGATATAGCGGCCCGGAAGACATCGTCCTAAAAAATGATAAAATTTATGTAGGCTATGACAATGGCATAATAATGAGTAGTGATGGCATTTTTTCTAATACAGAAGGCAGGCCACTTGGGATGGCTTTTGATTTAGAAGACAACTTAATCGTTGCAGATGCCATTCAAGGCCTTCTTTTAATAGATATGAGCGGCACAGTTAATACTTTGTCAATTAAATCAGACTCAGACAATATAGCGTTTAAGTTTGTAGATGATTTAGACATCGCAAGCGACGGTAAAATTTATTTTTCAGATGCATCAAGCAAGTATGGGTATGGCAGTGATAGGTTGGAACTTTTTGAACATTCTTCCAATGGAAGATTATTGGTCTATGATCCAACCACCAAAAAAACAACAACTCTATTAAAAGACTTATACTTTGCAAACGGAGTAGCACTTAGTAGCGATGAGTCCTTTGTTTTGGTCAATGAAACATTGATGTATAGAATACAAAAATATTGGTTAAAAGGAGATAAAGCTGGAACCTCAGAAATTTTTATAGAAAACTTGCCCGGTTTTCCTGATAATGTATCTTCAAATGAAGAAGGTCTTTTTTGGGTTGCGTTATTTAATCCAAGACACAATTTTGTTGAAATGTCATCAAATAAACCTTTTTTAAGGAAAATGGTTTTAAGGCTTCCCGAATCATTACAGCCACAACCACTTAATTATTCTTATGTTCTTGGCATAGATGAAGGCGGTAAAGTAATCCATAACCTACAATACAAAGCAGAAGAGGCCTACTCTCCAATTACGAGCGTTAAGCAATATGAAAACAATTTATATTTTGGGAGCTTAACACATGCAGGCTGGGGTAAAATAGAAGCCCCGAAATGAAAATAAAAACCCAAGCATTTGTACTTAAGACAACAATCTTCAAGGAGTCAAGTTTAATAATTAGACTTTTTACAAGAGAAAAGGGCAAGTCCACATATATTGTAAAAGCAGCAATGAGACAAAAATCTCCTAATAAGGCAATATATCAACAACTAAATGAAGTACAAATTGATTACTCGCACCACCCAAAAAGACAAATTCACCCGGTTTACAGCGCCAAACTCTTAAATGATTGGCCTGATATATGTTCTGATCTTAAAAAAACGGTATTATGTACATCCATGCTTGAAATAATTGACAAAACGTTTGATGAAGATATTCCTGATAAAGAAATCTATAAAGTTTTAAGTGCAGTTATGCACTATTTTAATAATTATAATCAAAACCTAAACAATGCATTTTATTATTTTGTATTACACTTTCTTAAGAATAGCGGTTATGATATTTTAAATGCAAAAAAACATCCAACAGTTGTAAGGTTTGAACAAAAAAATCAAAATCTATTGAGCGACCTAAATAATATTTTTAATACAGATTTTTCTACAACAAATAAAATAATTAAAAACTTAGATTATGATAAAAAAAAAATGACCCAATTTATGTCTGAGCTAGTTAGATACCATTTTCCAGATGTAAAATCATTTAAGGTAGCAAAAGATGTATTTAATTAAATTTACTGTTCAGAAACTTTAAAAACCCTCTCACCAGGCTTAACCATCTTAAATTTTTCGCGGGCAATTTTCTCAATATACTTTTCATCAAATTTTAACTTTTCTTCTTCTTTTTCTAGAAGAGCAATTTGATTTCTTAAATTATTTATTTCATTTTGAATTTCTAGCTTCTCTTTTTTTAATGACCACAGATTAATTAAACCTCTATCACTAAACAGGATAAGAGATATACAGCCAACAACTATAGCCACCATTAGCATATTAGTTAGTGAGAAAATTGACTTCATTTTATAAAACTTAAGCTGTTGCAAAAAGTTGGAGACTCCAGCATTTCTTCAATACGTAAAAGTCTGTTATATTTTGCGGTTCTGTCTGATCGACAAACCGAACCCGTTTTAATTTGACCACCACCCATAGCCACCGATAAATCAGATATAAAAGTATCTTCAGTTTCCCCAGATCTATGAGAGATTATATAATTATAGCCATTTGATTTTGCCATTTCAATCGATTCAATTGTTTCAGAAACAGTACCTATTTGATTTAATTTTATTAATATAGAATTAATCGATTTCTCATCAATAGCTTTTTGTAATTTTTTGGGATTTGTAACTGTTAAATCATCTCCTACAATTTGAATTTTATCTCCTAGTGCCTTATTCAAGTTTGTCCACCCTCTCCAATCATTTTCATCTAAACCATCCTCAATAGAAACAATAGGGTATTGACTTATAAGTTTCTCATAAAAAGAAATTATCTCATCTGTACTTAGAATGCTTCCATCAACTTTCAAGTGATATTTACCATCTTTATAAAAACTTGATGCTGCGACATCCAGCGCTAGCGAAATATCTTTTCCGATTACAAAACCGGCTTTCTCAACAGAGTGAAGCAGCATTTCAATGGCATGGTCATTAGATTTTAAAGCAGGTGCAAAACCCCCCTCATCTCCTACTGTGGTATTAAGACCATGACTTTTTAATTCATTTTTTAAGCAATGGAAAACCTCCGAACCCATTTGAATTGATTTAGAAAAACTTTCAGCGCCGTGCGGAAACAACATAATTTCTTGAAGATCTGAACCTTGATCAGCATGCATTCCCCCATTTAACACATTAATCATTGGAATTGGCATGATGCTACTCTTTGGATTTAAATATTCATATAGCGGTTTATTAAAAAAAGATGCACTAACCACAGCACAAGCCATAGAAATTCCTAAGCTAGCATTTGCTCCATATGTGCTTTTATTTGGAGATCCATCAAGATTTATAAGTAACTCATCAATTGATTTTTGGTCACTAGAGTCTTTACCAATTAATGCTGGCCCAAAGTGATTTATTACATTATTTACAGCATTTAATACCCCCTTACCATTAAATCTACTAGAATCGACATCACGCAACTCTAAGGCTTCAAATTCTCCTGTTGAAGCTCCCGATGGCACGGCAGATAATCCAGTATGTCCAGAAGCTGTAACCTCAACCTCAACAGTTGGAAAACCTCTTGAATCTAAAATCTCACGAGCATGAATTTTTTCTATTATAGGTTTTAATGTTTTTTCCACAAAAAAAGTTAATGCCTATAATTATCATATGAAATACTAGATTTTGCCGACATTTTTTAAAATTTTACAACAAATGATACAAATAAGGCATTTTTTTATTTCATACATATTGTTTAAAAAAGGTTGATTACCCCAAAAAAAGAGACTATAATTATAAATAAGATGAAATTTTGGCAACTTTTTATAAGATTTAATCATATTGACATGATTAATGATGGGGGCAAAAAAACTATTTAGTTTGTAGGTTTTTTGCCTTTTTTTTAACTAGTTATTAACTAATCAAGGAGGAATAACATGGCTTCATGGGATTCAATGTTAAATGGTGCTTTAAACGGTCTAACAGGTGTAGTAAAGGCTGCGATTATCTTTTTTGTTTTCGCAGGTATTCTTTTCGACACACCAGTTGATGCACTAGGTGGTATAATGGGTTTTGTAGATACTTTTCTTAATGGCGGACTAACAGGGCTACTAGTTTTAGTTGTCTTTTTGTCTTGGCTGTAAACTGATCAGTATTTACTAATAAATAGAGCTCCTCTCTTTGAGGAGCTCTAAAAGCTCGAAGGAGAAAACACAATGAATAATGTGATAAAAAAAATCAATGATTTCTTAGGCATGACTACAGGCCTTTTGATTAATTTGATTGTTGCTGGTACTATTATCGGTATTCTTTATGATGACATTTTTGGTGTCATTGCAGGAATTGGTAATGCAGTTAACACTATTGGAGACGGTGGTGTTGCTGGATTAGTAGCAGTTATGCTCGTTGCAATGTGGATGAAAAAATAATCTAGTTTTCTTCTACATTGATTGATATAAAAAGGGCTCAGATTTTGAGCCCTTTTATATTATTTTTATAATAATTTAGACAGTGAAATTATTTATAATATACTTCCGACTATTTCTTATCCTTATTATTTCATCTCACATATTTGCAAATAATAGTCAAACCCTAAAGTTTTTTGAAAACAATGTTTTGTTAGGAGAAATTAAGACAATACAGAATAATCAGTTTTTTTCTGTGAATGATTTAGCAAAAATAACTAATTCGAAAAAATTTATAAATGATCAAACAGAAAAAATTATTTTCTATGTTGATAATAAAAAAATTAAAGCAACCAGTGATGTAACTTTTATTTTAATTGAAGATAGTCTTTATCAACTGTCTTCAAAAGTAATTAAGGATAACAATGAGTATTATCTTCCTATTGATTCATTTTTTAATATTATTAATCGCTTATCAAAGGATTTTTCAGCTGTATTGAGCGCTCAAAGAATTTCATTTTCTACTAAAAAAATCGCTGTGACCCCAAATAAAAAAGTTGATTTAACCAATGAAAAACAGAAGTGGGAATTTAAAACAATTGTAATTGATGCTGGTCATGGCGGGAAAGATCCTGGAGCTGTTGGGTATAGAGGAACCAAAGAGAAGGATATTGCTTTAGATGTTGCAAAAAGACTTGAGAAAAAATTATCTAAAAATTTAAATGTTAATATAGTTATGACAAGAGATGAGGATATTTTTCTAAGACTAAGTGAGAGAACAAAAATAGCAAATGAAAATAATGGTAGTCTATTTATTAGCATACATACCAACGCAGCTGAGGACAGAAGAGCAAGCGGATTCGAAACATTTTTAATTGGTCCAAATAAAAATGAAGCAGCTGTTAGAGTGGCTGCTAGAGAGAATGCAGTACTAGAGCTAGAAGGAATATCAGGACAAAAATTAACGAATGAAGATTTAATTAAAGCAACCATAGCTCAAAGTGCTTTTGCCTCAAAAAGTGAACAGTTTGCTTCCATGGTGCAAGGCGAAATCAAAAAAAGAGTACAAAGTAAAGATAGGGGCGTAAAACAAGCAGGATTTTATGTACTTATGGGAGCATCAATGCCGAACGTATTAGTTGAGTTAGGGTTTATTTCCAATCCATCAGAAGAAAAAAAATTAAGAAGCCCTCAATATCGCGATCAATTAGCTACAGCTATTTATAGAGCAGTTGAGCAATATCAAAAAACATTATAACATGATTAATTCTACGTTAAAATATTTATATCAACTTCAAAACCGTGGCATAAAATTAGGCTTGGATAATATAAAAAGTGTTCTTAGTGAATGTGGGAACCCTCATGAACAGTTCAAATCAATTCATTTAGCAGGAACTAATGGGAAAGGCTCAACAGCATCAATCATTGCCAAAATATTACAAGTTTCAGGCAGAAAGGTTGGGTTGTATACATCACCTCACTTAATAAATTTTAACGAGAGAATTAGAATTAATGGTAAACCGATTAAAGATAGTGAAATAATCAACTTTACTAGAAAACACAGAGATTTTTTTGAAACGAATTCAATTACCTTTTTTGAAGCTACCACATCAATGGCATTTGATTATTTTAAAAAAAATAATGTAGATATTGCGATCATTGAGACTGGTCTTGGTGGCAGGTTAGATTCAACAAATGTTTTATCCCCCATTCATACTATTATTACTGAAATAGATTTTGACCATACACATCTTTTAGGTGATACAGTAGAGGAGATTACTGCAGAGAAGTGTGGAATTATAAAACATAGAACCCCGAACACAACAATTAATACAGATTATAATATTGTCAGTGTAATTGATAATTTTTCAAATAGACAAGACACTACAACACACTATATTAACAAAAAAGACATTACTATCACTGAGCATAGAACAAATATGCTCCATCTAAAATATAAAGATGAAAGCTATATATTGCCTCAAGCAGGTTCTTTTCAGGCAGAAAATGCAATACTGGCTATTGAAACAATAAAAAAAGAATTTAGAAATATTAACCATAATCAAATACAAAAGGGGTTAAATAAGTGGTTTTGGCCTGCTAGAATGCAAAAAATGGCTGACGACATATTTTATGACGTCGCGCATAATAGTTCTGGGGTGAATATTTTAACTTCAGACCTTTTGAATATATATAAAAAAAAACCAGTTGGTTTGGTAGTGATGAAAAATGATAAAATTAGACCTGAAATTATTAATCTGTTTGAAAATGCATTTCAAGAGTTAATTATATCAAGCATACCATCAAAAGACATTCTTAAAAAGGATGATATAAAATCAATCAATAGTCTTAAAGGTTATCAATTTATAGAAAACTTAAATGATGCTTTAGATTTTCTAAAAAGAAAAAAATTCAATGGACCAAAAGTAATTTTTGGAAGCCATTATATTGCAAAATACGTGTATAGTTTTTTTGATTTTTCCTTTGACAAAGGCAATATATAGTGTAATTTATAATTCAAGGTGACTCTCCCCCTAAGAAATTTCACAACAATCGAGGAATTATGAAACTAACCGAATTAAAAGACAAAAAACTAACTGAATTAAAAGAAATTGCGAAGCAAATGAATATTGAGAAATCATCATCAATGTCAAAAGATGATCTTATTAACGCTATTTCTTCTGCATCAAGCAAAAATGATGATAACCAAAAACCTAGTAGCAACGATAATAACAAAACCGAAAAAATGGCTGCTGGAGTTTTAGAAATTTTACCTGATGGATACGGGTTTTTAAGAAGTGTTAATGATAATTACTTACCAGGTCCTGAAGACATTTATGTCAGTCCATCTCAAATCAAAAGATTTAAACTTAAAACAGGTCATTTCGTTGAAGGAAGCACAAGAGCTCCTAAATCCAAAGAAAGATTTCACGCGCTCTTACAACTATCACAAGTAAATGGTGTTCATCCAGAGAAAATTAAAGATCAGAGAAAATTTGACAAATTTACTCCACTTCATCCAAATGAAAAATTTAACTTATCTAATACAAGTGATATGTCCATGCGAATTATGGATATGGTTGCACCAATAGGTAAAGGACAACGTGGACTAATTGTAGCACAACCAAAAACTGGTAAGACTATTTTAATCTCAAAAATAGCAAATGCAATTAGAAGAAATCACCCAAACACTGTGCTTATAATTCTTCTTATTGATGAAAGGCCTGAAGAGGTAACAGATATGAAAAGAAGTGTAGACGCTGAAGTCATTGCATCAACCTTTGATGAGGGACCAGAAAGACATGTTCAAGTATCAGATATGGCATTAGCTAAAGCACAAAGACTAGTAGAGTGTGGAAAGGATGTTGTCATTCTTTTAGATAGTATAACTAGATTAGGTCGTGCTCATAATGCAGTAATTCCCCATAGTGGTAAAATATTATCAGGTGGTGTTGATTCAAATGCTCTTAGAAAACCTAAAAAGTTTTTCGGTGCAGCACGAAATACAGAAGAAGGAGGAAGTTTGTCCATTATAGCTACTGCCTTGATTGATACTGGAAGTAAAATGGATGGGGTAATTTTTGAAGAGTTTAAAGGAACCGGTAATATGGAGTTAGTATTGGACAGAGAGTTAAGTGATAGACGTATTTATCCTGCATTTAATATCGTGAAGTCTGGTACTCGTAAAGAAGAACTTTTGTTATCTGATCAGCATTTATCTAGAATGTGGATATTGAGAAAGATGTTGGGTGAAATGTCAACCGAACAAGCAATGCAGTTTATGACAGATAGAATGAGAAGAACAAAAACTAACCAAGAATTTCTTGATTTAATGAGTCAGTAAATGTCCAAAAAATTTTCTAATCTTGTAGAAAAAATAAAACCATCATTTACTCTGCAAATGACAGCAAGAGCAGCAGAGCTAAGAGCTCAGGGTGAAGATGTGATAAATTTTGGTGTTGGTGAGCCTGATTTTAATACACCCTATCATATTATAGAAGCTGGGAAAAAAGCAATGGTTGATGGATATACAAAATACACACCTGGTTCAGGAATGCTTGAGCTGAAAGAAGCAATTCAAACAAAGCTAAAAGATTTAACTGGCATTAATTATAATCCCGAGAATATTATTGTTTCTAATGGAGGAAAACAGTCATTATCAGTTGTATGTCAAGCCTTGTTTGATTCGGGAGATAAAGTAGTAGTTTTTAGTCCATACTGGGTATCCTTTCCAGAATTTGTAACAATAGCAGGAGCTGAACCTTTATTTGTTAATACCATTCCTGCCAAACAATTTGAACCAGATTTTGATGATTTATTAAACAAAATAGATGAATCTGTGAAAGGCGTAATTATTAATTCCCCCAGCAATCCAACAGGAGGAGTTTGGTCAGATGATGCAATCATTAAATTGTTAAAATTAAGTAAAGAAAATAATTGGATAGTTATTTCGGACGAGACTTATGAAGAGCTTGTATATGATAATGAATTCAAAGCAATTGAAACCTTAGATAAACATAATTGCGAAATTATCACTATCCGAAGTATGTCTAAAACATATGCTATGACCGGGTGGAGAATTGGCTATACAACAGCTGATAGCGATATAGTTAAAGCTATGTCAAAAATTCAGGGTCAAACCACCTCCTGCCCTAATGCAATTGGTCAAAGAGCATCAATTGCAGCTCTTTTAGGAGATCAACAGCCGGTGAAAAATATGAAAGAGAAATTTAGAAACCGTAGAACTGTAATGTTTAACGAACTTAATAGCTTAGAGCATGTTCAATGTGATATGCCAGGAGGAGCTTTTTATATGTTTCCTGATTTCTCATATTACTTAAATAAAAAAAATCCGGAAGGAAAAATTTTACAAGACACTTTCGACCTTTCTGATTATATTCTCGCCGATGCTAAAGTTGTGACTGTAGCTGGTGATGGATTTGGCGCAAGTGGATATTTAAGATTTTCCTTTGCAACAAACAAAGAAACAATCATAAAAGGCATTAAGAGAATAAGAAAAAGTTTAGAAAAGCTTAAATGAAAAAAGATACACATTCAAAAGATTATAGATTGGTAGTTTTCGAGGATAGTTCTTGTAATTATTCCTTCTTAACTAGGTCTACAGTAAAAACTGATAAAACCATCAAGTGGAAAGATGGAAATGAATATCCTTTATTTAAACTGGATATTTCAGATCAATCACACCCATATTACACTGGTCAAAGAACGCTTGTTGATACTGCAGGAAGAATTGAAAAATTCAACCGCAAATACAATAAAAAAGATTCTTAAAGCCTCTTTTTTTAATAATTTAATTGAATAATGGATATTCTATCAAAGGCTAATAGCATCGTTTCTGATTATGATAAAATCATGCAGCAGATGATGGACAGTGAAATAATGCTAAATCAGGAAAAAATGACTTCACTATCAAGGCAGAAAAGTGCGCTGGAGGAATCATATCAACTTTGCAAAAAATTTATTGATTTAAATAAACAATTGTCCGAAGTAGATGAAATGAAAGATGATAAAGAGTATGAAGAGCTAGCTAAGGAAGAGTCTGTCACTATAAATAACCATATTGCATTGGTTGAAGAAAAACTTAAAAAGATATTAATATCTGATGATCCTAATGATAATAAAAATGCTATAATTGAGATAAGAGCTGGTACTGGTGGAGACGAAGCTGGCTTGTTTGCTTCAGATTTAATGAGAATGTATTCAAGGTATGCAGAGGATAATAATTTAAAAGTTAATATTATGGATATTCACGAAACTGGTGTTGGCGGCCTAAAATCTGCAACATTTAGTATAGAAGGCCCTAAAGCTTATGGAGTTTATAAATATGAAGGCGGAGTTCATAGAGTTCAAAGAATACCAAAAACAGAATCTGGTGGTCGAGTTCATACTTCTGCAGCTACAGTAGCTGTTTTACCTGAAGCAGAGACTGCTGAAGTAGAAATTAATGATGCAGAAATTAAAATTGATACTTACAGAGCAAGCGGAGCTGGTGGACAACATGTTAACAAAACAGAATCTGCAATTAGATTAACACATATACCAACAGGTTTAGTTGTAACCTGTCAAGATGAAAGTTCACAACATAAAAATAAAGCTTCAGCAATGAAGGTATTAAGATCTAGATTGTTTGCATTAGAACAAGAAAAATTGAACAAAGACAGAGATGAAATGAGGAAATCATTAGTTTCCACTGGAGATAGATCAGCAAAAATTAGAACTTATAATTTTCCACAAGGAAGAATAACTGACCACCGTATTAACTATACCACCCATAAGCTTCAGGCTACACTTGAAGGGGATCTAAATCATTTAATTGAACAACTTAAGCTAGCTGAAGATAGCGCTCAAATTGAGTAAAAATGAGCAGCAATATTCCTTTAAGAGATTATTTAAAATTACAAACTTCAAAATTAGCAAATACTAATGTACAAGAGGTAAAAATCAAAAGTGAAATTCTCGTTCAAAATCATCTAAAATTATCAAAAGCAGATTTATATTTAGAAAATTTAGAGATTTCAGATAAAGACATTAAAGCCATGGATAAAATGTTTTTTGAGCTTTCTAAAAATAAGCCAATACAACATATTATAGGTGAATCGTATTTTTATGATAATAGATTTTTAACACCGCCTGGTGTTTTTATTCCTCGTCCCGAAACTGAACTTTTAGTCGATTGTGCAATTGATTTTTTATCAAAAAGAAAAAGTTATTTAACAGTCGTAGATTTTTGCTCGGGGACTGGTTGCGTTTTGCTAAGTGTTGCAAAAAAATTTCCAAATCATGAATATATTGGAGTTGACATATCAGATATTGCTATTGATGTAGCACAAAAAAACAGTCAATTATTAGATTTAAAAAATGTACAATTTATTAAAGATGATATTTTTAATTATTTATCTCCTAAAGCAGATCTTATTATATGTAATCCTCCCTACCTAGCAACAAATGAGATAGATAATCTAGAGGAGTCAGTCAAGAATCATGACCCTGTAGAAGCGCTCACAGATTTTAAAGATGGAACATCTTTTTATAAACACCTTATCATAAATTTTGAAAAACTCATAAAAAAAAATGGTGCCATGTTATTGGAGCTCCCATTTTCTGAAGTAACAAAAAATATAATTTCTTTTAATACTGATTTTAACAATAATAAATCTGTTTTTTACAAAGATTTAGAAGGAAAAAAAAGAGTAATTAAGATATATTAGGTATATATGAAAAGCGAATTTATTCATTTACATAATCACTCAGATAATAGCTTGCTTGATGGAGCTCAAAATATTCCATCTGTACTTGAAACAATTACAGACTTGGGTATGGATTCAGTTGCACTTACAGAGCATGGAAATTTATTTGGAGCAGTTTCATTTTATAAAAAGGCCAAAGATAAAAATATTAAACCAATTATAGGCTGTGAAGTATATGTAGCTAAAGGAAGTCGTTTTACGAAAGATAGATCAAGTGGCATGGGACAGTATAATCATCTAGTTCTTATTGCTCAAAACTATCAGGGTTATAAAAATTTAATGAAGATCGTTACTCATGGGTATTTAGAAGGTTTCTATTACAAGCCCAGAGTTGATACAGAGATTTTAAAAAAATATAATGAAGGCATTATATGTCTTTCTGCATGTTTGAAGGGCATTTTACCAGAAACATTAATTTATAATGGGCTAGAAGCAGGGAAAAAAGTTGCTGAAGAATACTCAAGTATTTTCCCTGGAAGATATTATATAGAATTACAAAATCATGGAATTCCAGAAGAGTTACAAAATATTCAACTAGCCACAAAGCTGGCTAAAGAAATGAATTTGCCTATCATTGCAACAAATGATGCACATTATGCTAAAAAAGAACATTATACAGCTCATGATGTTCATATTTGCATTGGTACAGGAAAGCAATTATCAGATAAAAATAGATTAAAATACCATGGTAAAGAGTTTTATTTTAAATCTCAAGATGAAATGTTTTCTTTATTTAAACAATTTCCACAAGCACTTGAGAATACAAGAGCTCTAACTGATTCTGTAGACTTACAAATTCCAATGGAAGACTATCATCTTCCATGGTACTCAATTCCTGGTGATAAAAAGTCAAAAGACGTAGATGAATACTTAAAAAATTTATGTACTGCAGGCTTAAAGAAGAAATATGAAAACCTTAATAGCAATATTAATGAAAGAGCTGAATATGAGCTATCCGTTATCAAAAAAATGGGGTTTGCCAGCTACTTCTTAATTACTGCAGATTTTGTAGAGTATGCAAGAAAAAATAAAATTCCTGTAGGCCCTGGAAGAGGCTCTGCTCCTGGTAGTATAGTTTCCTATGCTTTGGGTATTACAAATATAGATCCATTAAAACATAATTTAATTTTTGAAAGATTTTTAAATCCTGACAGAATAAGTATGCCAGACATAGATATAGATTTCTGTGTAGAAAGAAGAGGCCAAGTAATTGATTATCTAAAAAGTGTTTATGGTGAAGATTCTGTAACTCAAATTATAACTTTTGGTAAAATGAATGCTCGAGCAGTAATTAGAGATGTTGGAAGGGTGATGAGTTACTCTTACTCTGAGGTTGATAAGATAGCTAAAATGATTCCAGAAGGACCAAAAGTGACTTTAGATCAGGCGTTAAAGCAGAATTCAGATTTAAGAACTGTATCACAAACTAATTATAAAGATTTGATAGATAATGCTAAAGTTTTAGAGGGAATGACAAGACATGCATCAATTCATGCTGCAGGAGTGGTGGTTGCTCCAGGAGATTTAACTGATTTTGTCCCATTATATAGATCATCTCAAGGAGATGTAACTACACAATATGATATGAAGGAACTTGAATCAATTGGATTATTAAAAATGGACTTTCTTGGTTTAAGAAATTTAACAGTTATTGATAAAACCATTGATTTGATTAAACAAAGATTCGACAAAAATATCGATATTGATAAAATTGATATGGAAGATCCTAAGGTCTATGAACTATTTGCCAAAGGATTAACTGTAGGAATATTTCAATTCGAGTCTGCAGGCATGAGAGAGTTTTTAAAAAAGCTTAAACCAAAAGGAATTGATGGTTTAATTGCTATGAATGCATTGTATAGGCCAGGACCAATGCAAAACATTGATAGGTATATTAAACGTGCTCATGGTAAAGAAAAAGTTGAATATGTCCACCCTTTACTTGAGGAGGCACTAAAAGAAACTTATGGTATTATAGTATACCAAGAGCAGGTAATGCAAATTGCAAATATTATCGCAGGATTTACACTATCTGAAGCGGATGAAATGCGTAGAGCAATTGGTAAAAAGATACGATCTTTAATGGATAAAATGGCTGAAAAATTTGTTAAAGGAGCTGTTAAAAATAGTTTATCAAAGGCGAAAGCCAAACAGATTTTTGATTTAATTGACAAGTTTGCACAATATGGTTTTAATAAAAGTCATTCTGTAGCATACTCATACATTGCTTACCAGACAGGTTGGCTTAAAACCCACTACACCGCAGAATTTATGTCAGCTAATTTGACAAGTGAAATGAACAATACAAATAAAGTGGTTGTTTTGATTAATGAGTGTAGAAAGCTAGATATTAAAGTACATGCCCCTGATATTAATAAATCAGAAATCAATTTTGAGCCATTGAACGACAAAGAAATTTCTTTTGGGCTTAATGCAGTTAAAAATGTGGGAGTAAAAGCATTAGAACAGTGTATCGAAGTAAGAAATAAACACGGAGAATTTAAATCTATATTTGATTTTATCTCTAAGGTTGATCAAAGGCTTGTAAATAAAAAAGTATTAGAAAGCTTGATATTAGCTGGAGCATTTGATTCGTTAAATAATAATCGAGCACAACTGTTTGAAGCTGTAGATTTAGCAATTAACTATGGAAACCAGGTTGATAAAAACTCTAATAAAGATCAGATAAATTTATTTGGCGATCAAGAGGATTTAGTCAAGATACCTGAGTTACCTATTATTGAAGATTGGGATAATCAGGAAAAACTTTCAAAAGAAAAAGACGTACTTGGTATATACGTTTCAGGAAATCCACTTATTAAATACGCTGATTTAATAGAAGAATTAAGTAATTATGATTTTTCTGAAAAGAAAATACTTAAGGAAAATACTGTTGTAAAAATTGGGGGGGCAATAACAAATTTTAAACTACATTTTGATAAAAAGAATCAACAAATGGCATTCTTTAACCTTGATTGTTTAGGAGGTCAAGCTGAAGCTATCATTTTTCACGACGCTTTTGATAAGTATAAAGAAATTATTAAAGACAACAACATTGTTTTTCTAGTAGGCCATACATCTACTCAAAATGATTTTGCTGATTTAAAATTAATAGTTGATGATGTTGTTCCTATTAATCATGCAAAGAAAGTTTTAAAGTTAAACCAGGTAAATATTAGACTACCAAAAAATTCTTCAAAAGTCCTCATGAATGATATTGTTGAATTAGCAAAACAAAATAAAGGAAATCATTCATTTATAGTACATATTCCATCTGAAAATGATCAAGAAAGAAAAATTATATCTAAGAAAATCAAGGTGTCGAGCAACAATCAATTTTTAATTTTATTAAGAGATTTATTAGGGGAATCAAACGTCTGGATTGATTAAATTATAAGCATGATAATAAACCCTCCAATTAGAATACTTATGGCTAAGCCAGGTCTAGATGGTCATGATAGAGGCATTAAAGTTTTAGCAGCAGCATACAGAGATGCTGGAATGGATGTAATTTATTTAGGTCTTAGGCAAACACCTGAAAGTGTGGTCAAAGTTGCTATACAAGAAGGTGTCGATGTAATAGCTCTTTCAATACTTTCTGGAGCACATATGACTATTTTTTCAAAAGTGATGAAACTAATTAAAGAAAATAATTTAAAAAATATTTTGGTAACTGGAGGTGGCATAATTCCACAAGAAGATTCTGAAGAATTATCTAAATTAGGGGTTGGGAAGCTGTTTGGACCAGGCACACCAGTAAAAGAGTCGTTGGATTACATAGAAAATTGGGTAAAAGATAATAGAAGATGATTTCTAATATTACGAACACTTTTATAAAAGCAAAAAAAGCGTTTACAAATGAAAATTTTAACGAATCGCAAAATTTGCTAAATAAAGTTCTCAAGCACGATAAAGATTTTTTATCAGCTTATTTATTATTATATCAAATATATGATAAAAAAAAATCTCCCAAAAAAAATACAATTTATAGGGAGCTAAAAAGGTTAAACCCAAAAATTAAAATTAAACATACACCAATAACTGTAAGAAAAAAATCAGTTATGGAAACACCTGAATTGGCAACTTTTTCATTAATAAAACTTATGATTTCACAAGGTAAAACCTTACAGGCTAAAAAAAATTTACGGTTAATAATTAAGCATTCAAAAAATAAGAGAGATCAAGAAAAAGCAAAAAATATATTAAATAATTTTTAGAGGATAAAATGAGCACAGAATATTTTCAAAGAAGGCAAAATAAATTAAGAAGTAAACTAGCAAAAGAGAATTTAGATGGTATGCTAGTTACAAACTTAACACACATTAGATATTTATGTGGTTTTACTGGCTCAAGTGCAACATTGTTAATTTCGGGAGATAAAGTACATTTTATTACAGATGGAAGATATGTCGTACAATCTGAGAAAGAGGTTAAAGGAGCTAATATAATTATTGATAGTATTCCACATATTGAAGTAATTAAAAATCAAAACTTATTAACCTATGGATCCAAATTTGCCTTTGATGGAAATAGTGTAAGTTATCAAGCATATCAACAATTATCAAAAGTGCTATCAAAACAGCAATTAGAAAATATTACTGGTGTAATTGAAAAAATGGCAATGTCAAAAGATAGCAAAGAAATAGAGGCTATAAGAACTGCAGTGGAGATTACTGATCAAGCTTTTGCAGAAGTATTACCAATGGTTAAAATTGGTGTAGAAGAAAAAGTTATAGCAAATCAATTATCATTTCTTTACAGAAAATATGGAGATTCAGATTCTGACGCATTTGCAGCTATTGTTGGTACAGGACCAAACTCTGCAAAACCGCACCACACACCAACTGATAGAAAAATTGGACCAGGCGAATTATTAGTAATCGACTCTGGAGCAAAATTTGCTGGTTATCATGCTGATATGACCAGATCATTTGCAACTAAAGGATTTTCAGAAGAACAAAAATCAATCTATGACATTGTTCTTAATGCACAAATAAATAGCATCAATGGTATTAAAGCTGGAGCATCTTGTAAGTCAATTGATTCTATCGCAAGGGACCATATCACTCAAGCTGGCTATGGTAAGTTTTTTGATCATGGACTTGGTCATTCACTTGGACTTGAGATTCATGAAGAGCCAAGATTCAGCAAGGTAAGCAAAGATATCCTTGAAGAAAATTATGTTATGACAGTTGAACCTGGTATATATGTAAAAGATATAGGTGGAGTTAGAATTGAGGATGACATAATTGTTACTAAAGATGGATCAGAAATTCTCAATAAAACATCTAAAGAATTCCAAGTAATTTCATAATGTTCAGAAAAATTTCAATTTTTCTAATATTTTTTCTTTGCTCATGCGTTGAAAATCTAATTCATATTTCTATTTTTGATAATGGAAGTTATATAGTGAATTATACATCTATAGGAGATAAAGATGATTTATTAGATAGTGATTTTGTTCATCCAAAAACCAATGAAAAACATGAGTGGATTACATCGTTAAACAAAAAAAGTGAAAGTAACAGTAACGAAGTATGGGAAAAAGAAACTATTTTGTCATCACCAACAAAATCAAAATTAATTTTTACTAATTCATCAAACTTGCAATATGATATAGATATAAGTAAAAGTTCATTCATATTTTGGGATACTTACTCATTTAACTCAAACATTAAAAACTTAGAAATTGATGTTAAATACCCAGAAATAGATAGATATTTAAATGTTAATGAAGACGACCTATCTTGGCTTGTTCCTGCTAAAAAATATATTTTTTCAGAAAGTATTAAAATTTATCGAACGCAAAATGAACTTAATGAAATCACTGTTGATAGAATAAGCAATCAAATTGATTCATACATTTCCTATGTTGAAGAAAAAGAGTATGAAAAAGAATTTAGTAGAAAATCTTCTGATATATTTAAAGATGCATTATCATCGATGAAAAAACGTTTACCTGAGAATTTCTTTTTTGAAATAACATTAATTATAGACCAGCTTGAAATGGAGTTTAAAAAAAATACTGATTTAATGCTGGATAGCTTCACATTTAGTGTGGCTATACCAGGAGAATTAAGAAGTACTAATGCATCATTAGTTAGCGATTCAGATAATACTCTTTATTGGAGTTTTGAGTTTAGTGACATTGCAACTAATCATTTCAATATGTATGCACATTCAATAGTTATTAATAACTTAGTATTACAATTATTTTTTCTACTAATTGTATTATTTTTTATAGGATTTATATGGAAAAAACGATTAAAAAAAGAATAGATAGCTTAATCGCAGAAATTAATAATCATAACTATGCATATTATGTTTTAGATGATCCAAAATTAACAGATATTGAATATGATGCGTTATTTCGTGAGCTTGAAACCCTAGAAAGGGATAACCCTACCCTAATTTCTAAAATATCTCCAACTCAAAGGGTTGGCCATCCAGTAACAAGCGGTTTCAAGAGTTATGAACATTCAATTCCTATGCTTTCTCTATCAAATGCAATTAATGATGAGGAAATTAATGATTTTCATAAACGTATAGTGAAATGGTTAAATAATTCAGAGGTTAACTTTGTAGCAGAGCCTAAAATTGATGGTTTGGGTGTGTCATTAATATATGAAAATGGATTACTAAAAAGAGCATTAACCAGAGGAGATGGTTTTAAAGGTGAGGATATTACGCATAATGTTAAAACTATAAATGCTGTTCCATTGGAATTAAGGCAATCAAAAAAGAACCCCCCATCTTTTATTGAAGTTAGGGGTGAAATTTTTATGAATATTTCAGACTTTAATCAATTAAATAAAAATCGCGAAATATCAGATGAAAAAGTCTTTGCCAATGCTAGAAATGCAGCGGCAGGCAGCGTAAGACAGCTTGATCCAAATATTACAGCTTCTAGAAATCTTTCAATTTTTTGTTATGAAATTGGCGGAAGCAAAGATATTAAGCTTGATAACCAAATTGAAATGCTTGAATATCTTAAATCTGTTGGATTACCAGTTAATCCTTTATGTAAAAAAATTACTTCTTCTGAGGATATGGTTTCTTATCATCATACTCTTGAAACTAATCGAACGCATATTGATTATGAAATTGATGGTTCGGTGATAAAAGTGAATAATTACCAAAAAAGAGAAAGGTTAGGATTAAGATCACGTTCACCAAGATGGGCTATTGCGGCAAAATTTAAAGCAAAACAAGCAGAGTCCCAGATAATAGGGATTGACTTACAAGTTGGTAGAACGGGAGTTATTACACCGGTTGCAAAAATAAAAGAAGTTGATTTATCTGGAGTTATGATTTCCAGCGCTACTCTTCATAATCAAGATGAAATTGATAGGAAAGATATAAGAATTAACGATTTTGTATTAATTGAAAGATCAGGGGACGTAATTCCTAAAATTACTAAAGTCCTGAAGGAAAAAAGACCTAGAAATACGAAAAAATTTTCAATTAGCGCTTTTAATTGGCCTGATCCGGAATGTAAAATTGAGCGCGTTGATGGAGAAGCAGCTTATAGATGTACCAACCCAAATTGTAAATCAAGAGTAATGGGTGTCCTTGAACATTTTTGCTCAAAAAATGCAATGAATATTGAAGGAATGGGCCCTCAAATCGTTAAACAGTTGTTAGAAGCAGACTTATTAAGAAGTTTTGATGATATATATAAAATTAAATATGAAGATTTAATTGAATTAGATCGTTTTAAAAATAAATCTGCCATGAATCTTATTGATTCAATAAATCAATCTAAAAAAACAACATTCCCTAGATTTTTATTTGGGCTTGGCATCTCAAATGTAGGGCAACATATTTCAAAGGTAATAGATAAATACTGTAATTCATCTTTAGAAAAATTAGCTTTATTAAAAGCTGAAGAAATGAAAGAAATAGATGGAATTGGTGAAACAGTCGCCATCGCTATAGAAAAGTATTTTAATAATGATAATAATAAAAATATCATTAAAAACTGTTTGAAGTTAGGTGTTGAGATAATACCTACCACTTATGATACTTCTAAAATGAGGATGTTAAATCAAAAAATTGTAATAACAGGGTCTTTTGAAAGTTTATCGAGAAGCGATCTCAAGCTTAGGTTGGAAAAGTTAGGAGCAACAGTTACCTCTTCAGTTTCTACGAAGACTAATGCCGTTATCGTTGGAAAAAATCCAGGATCAAAGCTATCAAAAGCTAAAGATTTGGATATTAGGATTGTTGAAGAAAAAGATTTAGATGAATTTTTAGATAAAGATTAATTTCACAATTTGTAGAAAACATATATAACAAATTATATATAGTGGAAGTTTCAGGAAGAATTTATAAAATAGTATTCTCAAATGAATAAAAATCTAGCAATTAAAATTAATAAGCTTTTCAAGAATTATGATACTGTGAAAGCAGTTCAAGGTATTGATTTAAAAATAAAAAAAGGTGAATTTTATGGCTTGCTAGGCCCAAATGGCGCTGGAAAATCAACAACTATTAATTCAATTACGAGTTTAGTTAAGCCGTCAGATGGAGATATTGAAATTTTTGGTAAAAACATAGAAAAAGATTTCAGATTTGCAAGATCTCAAGTTGGAATTGCTCAACAGGAAGTCAGCACAGACTGGTTTTTCCCCTTAGAACAGTTATTATATTTTCAGGCCGGGTTTTATGGAGTTTCACGGCCTAATGCAAAAGAAAGAATTGAATATTTACTTGAAAAATTAGGTTTATCCAAGCATCGAACAAAAAAAATGCGAGAACTATCTGGTGGAATGAAGCGAAGGCTACAAATAGCAAAAGCTTTGGTACATGATCCTGAAATAATTATTCTTGATGAACCTACTGCTGGAGTCGATGTTGAACTTAGGCATGATTTATGGTTGTATTTACAAGACCTTCATAAAGACGGCAAAACAATATTGTTAACTACTCACTATATTGATGAGGCAGAGCTTTTATGTGAAAGGGTAGGAATCATTGATAAAGGAAAGCTGATTGTTGAAGATACAGTTTCTAACCTTAAAAAAATGGTAAAAAACTCCTCTCTTGAAATTCGATTAAAAAATAATGTTAATAAAAATTTAAGTTTTTTGAATAAATATGATTACAAGATAAATAAAAAAATTGTACAGATTTTTACAGAAACCCCTAACCTTGAATTGCCTTCAATAATTTTAAAATTTTCTGAAAGTGATATTGAAATTGAAGATATTCATATTCCTCAAACATCATTAGAAGACGTCTTTTTAGATTTAACTGGGAGAAAAATTAATGATTAAAAATTGGGTTGGTTTTTATACTCTCTCTTCAAGAGAAATCATGCGATTTTTCTCTGTTTGGAGACAAACGATAATACCAGGAATAGTAACTACGCTTTTATACATATTTGTTTTTGGAGTGGCACTTGAAAACAGAATAAGTGAGATTGGGGGCGTTTCATATAAGATATATATTTTACCAGGCTTATTGATGATGAATGTGATTACAAATGCAGTAGCAAATTCGGCTTCGTCAATGTTGCAGATGAAATTGCTTCAAACTCTTCCTGAACTTTTAATTACTCCACTTTCAAGCCTTGAATTATCTTTATCATTTATAATTGGAGGAACTGTTAGAGGTTTTGTTAATGGAATTTTAATTCTTTTAATTTGTTTTCTCGCAGGAATGCCCATCTTAAACTTGCCTCTTACTTTATTATTTATTTTTTTGGTTTCATGGTCATTTTCAAGCTTAGGTTTATTCGTTGGACAATTATCGGACTCTTGGGATCAGCTTGCACTAATACAAAATTTCGTCATTACACCCTTTAGTTTTCTTGGAGGAATATTTTATTCAATAAAAATGCTACCTGGTTGGGCTATGACCTTAAGTCAGGTCAACCCAATTTATTATGCAATAAGTGCATTAAGAGAAGCAACGCTCGGTGTTTCAGATGCTTCTTTTTTGACAGCATCAATCTTTTTGATTTTATTTACTTTAGCTACAACTGTGATGGCTGTTCAACTTATGGCAACAGGAAAAAAAATTAGGTTTTAATTTTTGTTTAATTGATTTAAAATAGGCCATGCAAAAATTAAAAAAGGCTATCCTATTTCTAGAGGATGGCCTTTTTTTTATCGGAAAAAGTCTTGGTGATAATGGAGAAGCTTTTGGTGAGGTTTGCTTCAACACTGGAATGACTGGTTATCAAGAAATATTAACCGATCCTTCATACTCTGGTCAGATGATTGTAATGAGCAGTCCGCATATAGGAAATTATGGGACTAATAATAGCGATACAGAATCTGAAGAAGTTTATGCAACAGGTTTTATAATTAAGAGCGAATCCATACAACCTTCAAATTGGAGATCTGAAGAGTCTCTATCATCTTTTTTGATAAAACATAATATAGTTGGTATTCAAGACATTGACACAAGAGCATTAACTATACATATAAGAAAAAATGGCGCAATGAGGGGAATCATTTCAACAGAAGACTTTAATTCAGATAGTTTAGCGAGAAAAATTAATAAAATTCCTAAAATGGAAGGTCAAGACTTAGCAATTAAAGTTGCTAGAAGTAAAAAAGTAGTTTTATCTAATACTTCTAATCCTATTTATAAAATTGCAGCAATTGATTTTGGTATGAAAAGTAATATATATGATATTATGCTAGAACACAAAGCTGAAGTTGAAATTTATCCTGCAAATGTATCACATGAAGAGATACTTGCTTCTAATCCCGATGGCGTTTTTTTATCAAATGGACCAGGAGACCCCGCTGCTGTAACATACGGAATTGAAACTGTGAAAAATTTATTAGGTAAAAAACCTATATTTGGAATATGTCTTGGCCATCAAATTTTAGCCTTAGCATTAGGTGCAAATACATTCAAGATGAAGTTTGGTCATAGAGGTATCAATCAGCCAGTAAAAAATTTAATTACAAATAAAGTTGAAATTACGTCTCAAAATCATGGGTTTGCTGTTGACGAAGATTCTCTTCCATCAAATGTCACAGTCACGCATAAACATCTTAATGACGATACTGTTGCAGGTATAAGTTGTAATGATATTTCAGCATATTCAGTTCAATATCACCCTGAAGCTAGTCCAGGACCGCATGATTCAAGATATATTTTTAAAGAATTTTTTAATATGATGAAGAGCAATGCCAAAACGTAACGATATAAACACTATTTTAGTCATAGGAGCCGGACCAATTGTTATCGGTCAGGGATGCGAGTTTGATTATTCTGGGACACAAGCTATTAAAGCTTTAAAAGAAGAAGGATATCGGGTTGTATTGATTAATTCTAACCCTGCTACAATTATGACAGATCCTCAATTTTCCGATAAAACCTATATTGAACCTATTTCTGCAGAATATATTGAAGCAATAATAAAAAAAGAAAAACCTGATGCTATTTTACCGACCGTTGGAGGACAAACTGCTCTAAATGTTGCTATGAAGCTAGATGAGGAAGGAATTCTAAAAAAGTATAATGTAGAACTCATTGGTGCTAACAGAAAAGCTATTGAAACTGCTGAAAGTAGAGAAATGTTTAAGCAAGCCATGTTACAAATTGGTCTCGATTTACCATACGGATATACAGTTAAATCACTAGACGAGGCTAAAAAATTATTAGATAAAATTTCTTTACCTGCTATTATCAGACCATCATTTACTTTGGGTGGTTCAGGTGGTTCTGTTGCATACAACGAAGAAGAATTTGAAACATCGGTAAATAAGGGTTTGAAAGAAAGCCCGACTGGCCAAGTTCTTGTTGAAGAATACTTAAATGGCTGGAAAGAATATGAACTAGAACTCATAAGAGACTTAAATGATAATGTTATTATCATTTGCTCAATTGAAAATATTGATCCGATGGGTATACATACTGGCGATTCCATTACTATAGCTCCTGCAATGACATTAAGCGATAAAGAGTTCCAAGTGATGCGAAATGCAGCTATAAAATGTATTAGAAAAATAGGCGTTGATACCGGAGGTTCAAATGTTCAATTCGCAGTTAATCCAGTTGACGGAAGAATGGTCATAATTGAAATGAACCCAAGAGTAAGCAGGTCTTCTGCTTTAGCGTCAAAAGCTACGGGATTTCCTATTGCAAAAATTGCAGCTAAACTAGCAGTGGGGTATTCTTTAGATGAGCTAAAAAATGATATAACAAATAGAACATTAGCAGCTTTTGAGCCGACAATAGATTATATCGTTACAAAGTTACCAAGGTTTGATTTTGAAAAATTTTCATCCGCTTCCGGGAAACTGGGTGTTCAAATGCAGTCAGTCGGTGAAGCAATGGCAATTGGAAGAACATTTAGAGAATCATTTCAAAAAGCTTTTCGTTCTTTAGAGCTTAATTTACCAGGATTTGAAACCAAAGATCCAAGAGAAGAAGATCAAGATATTAAAAGATTTAGAGAGCTAGATATTAAATCTTTAAATGATGGTAGTGCATTTAGGATGTTAAAAGTTAAAGAAGCAATAAAGCAGGAATTTTCAATTGAAGAAATTCATAAGAATACTGGAATAGATCCATGGTTCTTAACAGAGATTCAAGAAATAGTCAATATTGAGAAAGAGTATTCTTCGATAGATAATCTAGAATTTTTAAAAAAGAACGGATTTTCTGATTTACAAATCGCTCGCTTAAATAATTTATCCGAAAATGAAGTACAGCAAATGAGAATTGACAAAGGAATTAAACCAGTTTACAAATTAGTAGATACTTGCGCTGGAGAGTTTGAAGCAGAAACCCCCTATTCATACTCCACTTATGAATCTGAAAATGATTTACAACCTCTTGAAGGGAAAAAAGTTATGATTTTAGGAGGTGGTCCAAATAGAATTGGTCAAGGTATTGAATTTGATTATTGCTGTGTTCAGGCCGTGTTTGGTTTGAGAGAAGCTGGTTATAAATCAATAATGGTTAACTGTAATCCTGAAACTGTTTCAACTGATTTTGATTTAGCTGATAGACTTTATTTCGAACCAATTACATTTGAAGATATTATGAATATTATTAATTTTGAAAAGCCGGATGGCGTATTAGTACAATTTGGAGGTCAAACACCTTTAAAAATTGCTAATCAACTTGCTTCAGCTGGAGTCAAAATATATGGTACATCATCTGACAGTATTAATCTTGCTGAAAACAGAGAAGAGTTCGCTAAGGTAATTGATAAACTAAAAATCTTAACTCCTGAGTATTGTATAGCCAAAAATTATGATGATATTTATAGTTATGCCGAAACTGCTAAATTTCCTGTATTAGTTCGACCAAGCTTTGTATTAGGCGGAAGAGCAATGCAAATTGTCTATTCTAAAGAGCAACTAGTGGATTATGTTTTTAGATCAGCTGAAGCAACAAATGATCACCCAATTTTAATTGATCAATTTATAGAAAATGCATTTGAGTTTGATGTAGATGCACTTTGTGATGGAAAAGAAGTTTTTATTGGAGGTATTATGCAGCACATTGAAGAAGCCGGGGTCCATTCTGGTGACTCTTCATGTGTAATTCCCCCATATGAAGTAAGTAATGCAGTTAAAAAAGAAATCAAAACTATTACGGCTAAATTAGCACTAGAGCTTAAAGTAGTAGGTCTGATTAATCTTCAATTTGCTGTAAAAGATGACAAAGTGTATGTTTTAGAGGTAAACCCAAGATCTAGTCGCACAGTTCCATTTGTCAGTAAGTATACTAATGTCCCATTAGCAAATATAGCCGCGCAAATTTCAGTTGGTAAATCATTAAATGATTTCCAATTGAAAAAAAATAATTTTGAACACTATGCTGTTAAGAAAGCAGTTCTACCATTTAAAAAGTTTAAAGATGAAAAAGTCTTTTTAGGCCCTGAAATGAAATCTACTGGTGAGGTAATGGGTATTGATATGAGCACTGGTAGTGCTTTCTTAAAAGCAATGAAGTCAGATGGATATAATGTTCCAAAACAAGGAACAGCCTTTTTATCCGTGAATAAAACAGATAGGGTAGGTCTTGTTTCAATAGCAAAAAGTTTAATGGATTTAGGCTTTAACCTTGTTGCTACAAAGGGTACATGTAAATTTCTCAATGAACATGATATTATTTGCGATGATATGTTCAAAGTTGGTGAGGGAAGACCAAATGTAGTTGATGAAATTCTAAATGATAATATTCAGTTAGTAATCAATACACCTGAAGGGCCACAATCAAGATTTGACGAAGAAGCGATCGGGAAAACATCAGTAATGAAAAATATTTTAACTATTACTACACTTCCAGGAGCTAGAGCTGCTATTGATTCTATGAAACATTTAAATAAGATTAATGTTAAGGCATTGCAAGAATATTTTAAATCGTAATTATTTATAAGCATCAATATCTGGACAAACACAAAAGAAATTTCTATCCCCAAAGGCATTATCTATTCTAGAAACATATGGCCAAAACTTATTTTCTTTATTCCATTGGGTAGGGAAAACAGCATTTTCTTTTGAATAGGGGTGATTCCAATCATCGCAAATATCGTGTACAGTATGAGGAGCATTCACTAAAACATTATCTTCTTGAGGCATTTGACCTGACTCTATTTCAACAATTTCTTTTTTAATTGAAATCATAGCATCACAAAATTTATCAAGCTCTGATTTTGTTTCGCTCTCAGTTGGCTCAATCATTAGCGTTCCTGGGATAGGCCAAGACATAGTAGGAGCATGAAACCCATAATCAATTAATCTTTTAGCAATATCCTCATTAGTAATATTAGCAGTGGATTTAAATGATCTACAATCAACAATGAACTCATGCGCATTTAATCCACTCTTACCGCGATATAGAATGCTATAATCATTTTCTAGTCTCTTAGCCATGTAGTTAGCAGATAAAATTGCAACTTGGGATGCTTTTAGTAAACCCTTTGCTGCCATTAATTTCATATAGATATAAGAAATTAATAGGATACTTGCACTACCAAATGGCGATGACGATACAGAGTAGGAAAAATCTTTATCCGTGAAACTATGTTTTGGAAGATGTGGCTTTAATTTTTCATTTACACAAATTGGACCCATACCTGGTCCCCCTCCACCGTGTGGTATACAAAAAGTTTTATGAAGGTTAATATGCATAACATCAGCTCCAAACTTTCCTGGTTTACATACACCAACCATTGCGTTCAAGTTGGCCCCGTCCATGTAGACTAAGCCGCCATTTTCATGAATTAAACTACATATTTCATCAATGTTATGTTCAAATACACCGTGAGTTGAGGGGTAAGTCACCATTAATGATGATAACCTGTCACCAGCCTCATCTACTTTTTTGCTTAAATCTTTAAAATCTATATTTCCATGATCATCACATTTTATTATCACAACTTTAAGTCCTGCCATTATTGCGCTAGCTGGATTTGTACCGTGAGCTGATTCAGGTATTAAGCATATATCTCTTTTTGAATTATTTGCTTTATGATATTCTCTAATACTTAGTAGTCCCGCATATTCTCCTTGAGCACCAGAATTTGGTTGAAATGATACAGCATCAAATCCAGTAACTTTATAGAGCATTTCTTCTAATTGGTTAATGATTTTTTCATAACCTTTAGCTTGATTTAATGGAGCAAAAGGGTGGATAGAATTGAATTCTGCCCAACTAATTGGAATCATTTCAACAGTTGCATTAAGTTTCATAGTGCATGATCCTAATGGTATCATGCTATAGTTTAGGGAGAGATCTCTTTTTTCTAATTTGTTGATATATCTCAGCATTTCTGTTTCAGAATTAATACTATGAAAAATAGGATGGGTTAAAATATCCCCTTTTCTGTTTGGTTTAAAAATATTATAAGAATTTTTAGAATCATTACTTGCGTCAAATAAATTTGCAAGTGCCTCAACTTCACTATAATCTGTTTTTTCATCTAAAGAGATGCCAATGAGCCCATTATCATGATACATTAAATTAAAATTATGCTCTAAAGCCTTATCTTTTAAACTATCCATACTAATATTTGATAATTTTATAACTATTGTATCAAAAAATGAATTATCGTTAGTTACTATTTCGTGACCTAATTTTGAAATTTTATCGGCCAATTCTTTTGTATGACTATGTATTCTTTTGGCAATATTTTTCAAATCATCTGGACCATGAAATAATGCATACATTCCTGATATGATAGCAAGCAAAACTTGCGCTGTACAAATATTTGATGTTGCTTTTTCTCTTCTAATGTGTTGTTCTCTAGTTTGGAGTGTTAGTCTATAAGCTTGATTACCTCTACGGTCTTGTGATACACCTACAATTCTTCCAGGGATATCTCTTTTAAATTCTTCACTAGTAGACATAAATGCAGCATGAGGTCCTCCATATCCAAGGGGGACACCAAAACGTTGACTATTACCAACAGCAATATCTGCTCCTAAATTACCCGGTGCTTCAAAAAGCTGTAAACACATTAGATCGCTAGCAAAAATTACTTTACAGTTTGAGTTGTGTGCATCAGAGACAAGGTTTTTATAATCATTATTTGATGAAATATGCCCATATTTATTTGGATATTGTAAAATACAACCAAAGGCATCGTTAAAATTAAAATTCTTAAAGTCTGTTACAATTATTTCAATATCTAATGGTTCAGCTCTTGAAATAATTACATCTATAGTTTGCTGAAAACACTCTTTATCAACTAAAAATTGCATTTTTTCAGATTTATTTTTACGATAAAGCATTAACATTGCTTCGCTTGCTGCAGTTCCTTCATCTAAAAGTGAAGCATTAGCAATTGGCAAAGCAGTAATTTGAGTAATCATTGTTTGATAGTTTAAAAGAGCTTCTAATCTACCTTGAGAAATTTCGGGTTGATATGGCGTATACTGAGTATACCATCCCGGATTTTCAAGTATATTTCTTAAAATAACATTTGGAGTAATTGTATCATAATAGCCTTGACCAATTAGAGATCTATGAACGTTATTGTTGCTACCAATATTTTTGACATGATTTAAAATATCATTTTCTGAGAATACTTCATTTCCAATTGATATATCGTCAATATCTAAAATATTTTTGGGCACAATTTTTTCAAGAAGATCATTTAATGAGTCACAATTCAGATATTGCAACATTTCATCGATTTCTTTTTGCGAAGGACCAATATGTTTTTTATGAAATTCAGACATAATTATGAGGTAATTCTCAAAATAGTACCCCCGGAAGGACTCGAACCTACAACCAAGGGCTTAAAAGGCCCCTGCTCTACCATTGAGCTACGGAGGCAAAACTAGCCTAAAATATAAGCTATGAAAATTTAAATTAATACTCTTAAAAAGTCATTTTTTAAAATTTTTTTTAAAATTATCATAAAAAATATTGACCAATTGAAAAAATTATTATTAGTTTGCGTAAGTCTAAAATTAGATTATTGTAAGCAAATACAAGCAATCGAAAAGGCTCTGGGGTTGGCGCTACAGGGCCTTTTTTGTTTCCATAATGTGTTGTATCTTCTGTTCTATTTGAAAATTGGGGGCGACCGGTTTCGACATTTTAGAATGAAATCTTAGATTGCATGTAGAGCTTAGTAACTCTTAAAACTTCTAAACTATATTAAGTGCCGATAATGGCCAAATGGCTTTTGCTTAATTGCTAAAGTCCATCATCAGTAGACGTTTCTCATCGTTCGCTGAATGGTGTCATAAAAATGAGATAGTTTATTTTTCTGCTTCGGTTTAATAAATGAATCCTTAGAAGATAGCTATATGCCTGTTTGTTCTTGTACTGTCATGTAGTGAACCTTAATCAAGAAACTAAACATGTAGATGTCTATTTTTTCTCTACTTTGGACGGGAGTTCGAATCTCCCCGCCTCCACAATACAAACTAAATTCTATCTGGGAAGTCAGTTATAATTCCATCAACTTTTAATTTTTTCATAAGAACAATATCTTCATTTTTATTGACGGTCCAAGTATAGATTTTAAATCCATTGTTCTTAATTTTTTTTACACTATTTCTATCAAGTAGTGTATAATTAGGATGGATAGCTTGAGCATTGATTTTTCTACCAAATTCGATAGCATCATTTATATCTATAGATTTGTCTACCAATACTCCAACTGGAATATTATCATTAATTGATCTAAATACTTCAAGTTCTTCCCAATCAAAACTCGAAACAATGAAATCTTCTATTTCCCAATTGGTTTTTTCAATATACTTCATAATAATTGTTGACGTCATTTGAGATGTATTAGAGCCTTTTAGTTCTATGTTTACAAATAGAGGAGTTTTGATACTATCTAACACACTTGTAAGTGTAGGAATTTTATATTTTCCTTCCACTAAAAAGCCTTCAAGATCCTTTAAAGTTTGTTTTTGGATTTCTCCAGATTTTCCAGTTAATTTTTTAAGATTTTTATCATGGAATAGTACTAATTCACCGCTTTGACATTTAAAAATATCAATTTCTATCCCATCAGCACCTAATTCAATCGCCATATTAATTGATTCTAAGGTATTTTCTGCAATGTGTCCTTTTGCACCCCGGTGACCAATATTTAATGTGCTATGTTTTGAGCATGAATTCATTACTATA
>CESD01043022.1_pt1 | contig 31770 bp, 31 predicted proteins | sample 531191 | NCBI WGS metagenome assembly CESD01 (sample SAMEA2622021, study PRJEB7988) | marine metagenome | biome: marine biome (ENVO:00000447); feature: deep chlorophyll maximum layer (ENVO:xxxxxxxx); material: "saline water (ENVO:00002010), including plankton (ENVO:xxxxxxxx)" | depth 188 m
CCTTGTAAACCAGCTATTCCTACAACTGATCCATATTGAAAAATCTCTTGGAAAAAACTATTTTGTTGCTTTTTCAAATCAGTCTTTTCAAAATTTATTTGAAATTTTTCATTACTTGATGTTTGAACTAACTCCAAAGTATCATTTTTTGTATTTTCGAACATTGCTTCAATTATTTGCTCTGTTTTGAAAGGTTTGCGAATAGATTTAACAACTTTACCTGCTTTTAAGATTGTTCCTGAATCACATATTTCAATAACTTCATCTAATTTGTGGGAAACAAAAATAATAATAATACCTTCATTAGAGAGAGTTCTTAGAGTTTGAAACATCATTTTTTTTTGTTCAAGGGAAAAAGCACTAGTAGGTTCATCTAGAATAATAATTTTTGCTCCGTTATAAAGTAATCTGATAAGCTCAACTTGTTGTCTTTCTCCTATTGAAAGCGAATTTGTTCTCTGAGAAAAATCAAAGTTAACATTATATTTTTTAAAAAGCTTAAAGATTGAATTGGAAGTTTGACTTAAATTCCTAAATGGATTTTTATCTTTAATTCCAACTAAAAAACTCTCTAAAATAGATAAATTTCCAAAATCAAGAGGATCTTGATTTAAGAGACCTACCCCACCTTTTATTGACTCTTTGGGAGAACCAAGAAGTAATTTGCTATTATCAATAACTATTTCCCCACTATCAGGCGTTATCTGACCAGAAATAATTTTAACAAGAGTTGATTTTCCAGCTCCATTTTCTCCTAAAAGAGCATGAATTCCCTCATTGATAGAAATTTTTATTTCAGAATTAGCCTTTAATTCACCAAAGCTTTTGGATATATTTTTTATTTCTATCTTCATAAAAAAGTGGGCTTCTCAAATTGAGAAGCCCAAAAACTTTTATTCACTGTCTCCAGTCATACCTTCTAGAAGTTGTGATGTATACCATATTTGAAAATCTGAAGCCTCTTCTCCATCAGCTAAAAATTCAGATCCATCTTGAAAATTCAATGGACCAGTAAAGAGATTGATTTCCTCGGATGACAATTTGCTTATGAAAGAATCTAATTTGGAAACTTCATCTGCTGTTAAACCATCACCTGTGTTCCATCCAATAGTAGAACTGTCTTTGCTATTCATATCATCCCAGTTTGGACCGCTCCATACAAATTCACTTTCAAATTCTCCATGACCAGCTTTCATAGCTGCATTAAGATACTCTGGTCCCCAATTGAAATAAGGAACTCCAAGACAAACCTCTGGTGCAGTATCACATGAAGCCTCATAGTCATATCCTACAACGTAAACATCCTCTCCTTCTGCTGCTCTCTGTCCAGTTACTACTAAAGCCTCAGGAGTATCAATATGAGAGATAATTACGTCTGAACCTCCATCAAAAAATCCATTAGCAACTTGAGTAGGGTCTGATGTCACACCAGGAATATGGAACCAAAAACCGATCCATACAACCTCAAATTCAAGTTCGGCTTCCCCTTCATAACAATGCTTAGCTCCAAGATAAGCGGCATTAGTTAATCTTCTAGTTTCATCATTTATTAATGGGCCCAAAAAGCTTATTTTTCCAGTCTTAGTCTTCAAAGCTGCAGCACACCCAGCAATCATTTTACCGTACTCCATTTTTCCCATTATGTTTCCCAAGTTACTTAGATCTTCTCTGTACGCTTTACCATCAGTCCAAGCACTATCTCCAGATGCCCAAATCATAGGGACATCAGGAAATTTTTCTGCTGCTGCTAAAATTCCATCTTTCATATCATCAGAAGTAGCAAAAATTAGTTGAGCACCTTCATCTATCATATCTGATGCAACTTGATCTACAGTTAAGTTAGGGCTGTCAGCTGGATTTATCATATCAGCTACAATCATTTCTGCTCCAGCGATTTCTTCGATGTATTCACCACCTTCGTAGTGAGCTTGAGACCATCCTTTGTCATCTCTTGGTCCAACAAGTATCATTCCAAACTTGAATGATCCATGGTCTTCATCTTTGTGATCATCATCGTGAACATCCGAATCCTTTGTTTCTTCAGTAGCATTATCAGTGGTTACCACCTCAGTCGCTTCTTCTTCATCAGTACATGCAATTACCGAGAAAACTATAATTGAGGTTAAAAACAATTTTAAAAAAATTTTCATAGCTAATTCCTTATTTGAAATTTTATTTTGATATGAAAACAATAACATTTTCCAAAACAAAATATCACAAAAAAATCGATAAATTTGTTAAAAAAATATTAACTTTTTTTTTGATATTAAAAACTTTTAAAAAAAACTGAAACTTACACTTATATATACTGTATATAATCAATAATTAATTTGGAGTTTATATGGCTGGAAAAAAAGAAAAAGTTACTTTCGAAATTCAAAACGATCTACTAAAAATGCTCGAAGTTGCAGCAGAAAAGCATAATCTGCCAAGCGTAGATAAAGCACTTAGATGTATTTTAGACTTTGTAGCTACTGATGGTGATTGGGAAGATATATTTAATACTAGGAGATGTATAAGATGCGGAAGCAAAAAAGGTTGGGAAGAATAATTTATAAGCTACTTTCATTTTTTAAGATATAACTATGAAAAAACTTTTTTTATTTTCGATTTTCTTTATCTTGTTATCTCTAGGATGTAGAGGAGAAAAAACAGTTGATAAAGCGATAGAAAAAATTGATTTACCGAAGGTTCAAAAAGGTGTTCCTGCTGCTCCAGAAATAATTAAAAAAAATGTTGAAACTACTGTAGAAGTTTTAAGAGAAAAACCTAAGCCTATAAGAAAATTAAGGATATTTAATCCAACACCTACTCCGACTGGAAGAATTTGGCCTGTAATAAATATAATACAAAAAAATGAACCTAGAAGAATTGTTTACGAAACTACAGAAAACACTATATCTGTAGCTGAAAAAGCAATTGGAAATATATTTGATATAGCATTTAATCCTACTCCTACTCCTATCCCTCCGCCAGAACCTGAAATGTCTGGTGGTGATGCACTAATTAGTTCTCTAGAAAGAGAAGGTGTTTCATTTAAGAGAGCAGGACTATTTAGTCTCGATGATTATTGGTTAGAAGAATTAGCTAAAGAAAAGGTTATGGGGGATGTAGATGGCCTCCAATGGGGAAGATTATTGCTATCTGAAGGTGAAAGTTTTTATATAGGACAAGAAAAATTTGCAAATTTGTTTTCTGTTGGTTCAATAAAGGATGAGATTGGTTATTTCTACAGTACTCAAAGTGGTTATGCAAATCCAGATATTAAGTATGGTTACGTCGTTGATGGAGGTGAAGGTCTTTGTGGAAGTGGCCATAACGGATATCAAGGGTATATAACTCAAAATGGAAATATGTCTAATGTAACTTGGGGAGTCTACGATGGAGTAATTTCTCCAATCGCTGAAGGAGCTTTCAGTTATGAGCGAATTATAAATGAAGTTTTAAAACCATTAAAGGATGAAGTTTATACTATAACTTTCGGAACAAGAGCATCGAATTGTTATCAAGGACAACTCCTATTTTTACAAGGAGGTAAACTTGGAATTATAGATCCCATAAAAATGACTAATGATGGGAAACTTTTCATTAACTGGTGGCTAGTAGATATTGATCTTGGAATGAGATCTATGAAAAGAGAAAAAACATTTAATGATCTTTTTGAACAAAAGGATTTTTTTAATGACTTCTATGGACCTCCAGTTTTAAAAGTTCAAGTCAATGATGATATCCATTACTCTGGAGAGTACAAGTATCATTCTCAGATAAATAATAAACCTGTATGGATAAATAGAGAGTGCGGCGATGCAGGCTCGCAATATCAATATTGTTATATTTTTTGGTATCAAGATATTCATAGGGCAAGAGATGATGATGGAACTTGGGTTTTACAACCTGTACTACCAAGTAATGAGTGGAAAGCTCATGCTTATACAGACGCTGATTGGCCATGGGGTGGTGGTTGGACAGATAATATTGTAGGAGTATGGGGTAGATGATAGCCAATTAATAATTTTTTACTCAAAGAATATAGAAAATAAATTATAACTTTCATAATATCTTTAAGAACCTAATAGTAATTTCTAAAAAGGATAAAAAGATGTCAAATAAAAAACCAAACTTCATTGTATTTTTAACAGATGACCAAGGATACGGAGATCTTTCTTGTATGGGTGCAACTGATTTCAAGACTCCTTCTCTTGATAAATTAGCTTCTGAAGGAGTAAGATTTACTGATTGGTACACTAACTGCCCTGTATGTAGCCCTGCTCGTGCTGCACTTCTTACAGGAAGATATCCAGGTAATACAGGTATCAGAGGTATATTACCTGGACATAGAAAAGCAAAAGGTTTACCAGAATCTACACCAACACTAGCTAAAATCCTAAAATCAGAAGGATACAACACAGCAATGGTAGGAAAATGGCACTTAGGATTAGAAAAAAAATCTAGACCTAATAGTCATGGTTTTGATGACTGGTTTGGTTTTTTAGCTGGTAATGTAGATTACTATTCACATATTTATTATTACGGCGCAAATACTAAAGACAATATTCTTCCGCAAGTAAACCCAACTCATGACTTATGGGAAAACGAGGAAGAAGTGTGGATGGATGGAGATTATTTCACCGAAATGATAACTGATAAATGTATAGAATATCTAAGAAAAATGACCTCTGAAGGTAAACCTTTCTTCTTGTATGTTCCATTTAATGCTCCTCATTATCCTATGCATGCTCCGAAAAAATATATGGATAGATTCTCTCATCTTCCTTGGGACAGGCAGGTAATGGCTGCAATGCTTAGTGCAATGGATGATTCTGTTGGAAATATAATGGATGAATTAAAAAGATTAGGTGTAGATGAAAACACACTAACATTTTTTACATCTGATAATGGACCATCAAGAGAAACTAGAAACTGGCTTGATAGTACATTAGATCCTTATTATGGAGGAACAGCAGGAAAATTTAAAGGTCATAAAGGAAGTTTATTTGAAGGGGGAATTAGAGAGCCTGGAATAATGCACTGGCCGGGTAAAATTCAAACAGGAGTTGTGTCCAGCGAGCCATGTGCTTCTATGGATATTGCTCCAACTATTTTAGATGCCGCTGGAGTAAACTTGAGTGATCATTATTTAGATGGGAAAAGTCTAATTAAGTTAGCTAATGGAAAAGATTCAAATTCAGATAGAGTAATATTTTGGGAATACTTGGATCAAACTGCTGTTAGAAAAGGTAAGTGGAAGCTTGTACTAAAAGGTAAGCTAATCGAAGCATATGGACCAGTACCAGAGGTTCATCTTTCAAATTTGGAAGAAGATATTAGTGAATCTATAAATCTAGCTGATAAGGAGCCTGAAATTACAAAAGAACTTACAAAATTAGCTGAAGATTGGCGAAATCAAATTGAGGAAAAATGGATTTCTGAGTATGGCGCTCCAAGTGAAGAGCAAAGACTTAATACTCAAATGGGAATTAACTAATATGGGAAAGAAAATAGTAATTATAGGTGGAGGGGTTGTGGGTATGAGTACAGCTTTCCACCTAGCAAATAATGGAATAAAAGATATAACGATTATTGAAAAAGATTCAATAGGTAGTGGATCAAGTTCTCAAGCAGCAGGAATAGTTACTTGTCTTCAATGGAATGCAACTTCGGTTGTAGCTCGAATGAAAACTTTAGATTTATTTGAAAATTTTAGCAAAGTTTTAGATGGGTATACTTTCCAACAAGTTGGTTGCCTTAATTTATCCACAAAATCTGATTATGACAAAGGTTCTGATTTACGTAAATTACATGATAGATTAGGAGCTAAATATGAGACTTATGTTGGAAAAGAGCTTACCGAAAAATTTTCAGATGTCAAAACAACTGATGATGAATATGGAGTATTAGATCCAAGAGGAGGTTATAGTGAGGCTCATACATACATACCAGCTTTAAGAAAAAAAATAGAAAATATGGGAGTAAAAATACAAGAATATGAACAAGTAAATAATTTTATTTTCAAAGGCAATAGAATAAGTGGAATAATAACTTATTCTAAGACTGATAATGCAGAAAGAAAATATTTAGCAGATGATGTAGTTTGCGCAGTAAATGCTTGGACTAATATACTCCTTGATTCAATTGATTTTAAGGTACCTATGAAAAATTTTATTCATGAGAGATTTGTCACTGAACCTTTCGATAGAGAATTAAGTCTTCCAGCAATAAATGATAGGGTTTATCAAAGTTATGTAAGAGGAACAGAAGATAATAGAATTTTAGTAGGAACTTCTCAACATAACCCAGAAAATTTCTTAATAAATGATAGAGATTTTAATATAGAGGAACTCAAACCTCATCACGATGCTTTAGATTTTCTTAAGGAATCATTTCAGCATAGAGTTCCTATTATTAAGGATAAAAAATGGGATTATCACACAGTTGGACTGATAAGTGTAACTGCTGATGCTACCCCAGTTATAGGTCCTGTTCCCAATATAGAAGGATTTTATCTTTGTTCAAATTTTCATTCAGGTGGATTTGCTTACAATCCTGTTGCAGGTTTACTAATTACAGAACATCTTCTATTTGGAAAAACAAGTATTGACTCAGATAGTTATTTGCCTAGCAGATTTAAGGACTTCAAAACAAAATTATACTTAGATAAAACTCATAAACTAGAAGATTTAGAGGTTAAGAGACACTAAATAATATATTATTTTTATATAAATTAGAGGATTATAAATGGAATTCTTAGATTCTATAAAACAAACTTATAAGAGATCTCTAGATTTTACTGGAAGAACTGGCAGATCAGAATTTTGGTGGTTTAAGTTATATTTTTGGGGTGGATTATTCATATGGAGCATAATTGATTATCTACTTTTTGGCTTTATAATTTGGGATCCATATTCTGACTTTGGTTGGCTTGGAGCAATTTGGATAATTTCCAACTTGCTTCCTTATTTTTCAATAAATAATAGAAGACTTATGGATACAGGAAAAGGTAATTGGAAGATAAAGCCATCTTGGCTTTTACCTATAACATTCATAATATTACAAATTTTACTTGTTCTATTTATTATTATTGGGTGGATAATTCTATGGGTTTGGTGGAGCGAAGAATCATATGAATCTGACCCAGAAAAAAGACCTATAGGAATACCTCAATAGAAAGGATTTGATTTATGGCACAAAAACTAAAAAACAAAATAGCTATTGTTACTGGAGGTAATAGTGGCATAGGAGAAGCAACAGCAAAACTTTTTGCCCAAGAAGGTGCAAAGGTAATCATCATGGCAAGAAGAGATGAAGAAGGTAAAAGAGTTGAAAATGAAATAAAGGATAACGGAGGAGTAGCAAATTTCATTAAGTGCGATGTAGGTGATGAAAAAACAGTTAATTCAGCAGTAGAAGCTGCTGCAGACTTGTACGGAAAAATCAATATTCTTTTCAATAATGCAGGTCATGGTGCTGCAGGAGATTTTCCTAATTCTAAAACAGAAGATTGGAATACTGTAATAAATAATAATTTGAATGGTACCTTTTTTGTATCAAGAGCAGTTTGGCCAATAATGGAAAAATCAGGAGGAGGAGCAATAGTGAATATGTCATCACTAGCAGCTCAAAGAGGTTTTTCACCAAAAATGAAAGAGGTTTTTGGAACCACTGCCCCATCCTATTACGTAGCTAAAGCAGGAATCGATGCCTTAACTAGATATATGGCTGGAGTTGGAGGGGATAAAAATATTAGAGTAAATTGTATTAGGCCTGGACAAATCATGACTCCAGGTGCAACTAGAGGAACCATTAACGACCCTGATGGAGGTCATCACGTTTTTGAATCAATGTTTGATTTAACTCAAATTATTCCAGGACCTGGATACCCAAATGATGTAGCTAACTTAGTTCTTTTTCTAGTTAGTGAAGATTCAAGATTTATAACATCAGAAATTATAAATATTGATGGTGGAGTAGCAGCAAAAATATAGTTATATTTATATGGATAAACCTATGAAAATAAAAGCTATTTTTTTTGATGTTTTTGGGACAGTTTTTGATTGGCATAAATCTATTCATGATGAAGCTAAAAAGTTCACCATAGAAAATAAAATAACTTTTGACGAATTTTATTTTACTGACAGATGGAGAGAAGGATTTAGAAATCTACAATCAAAAGTAGCTTCAGGAAACAGGAATTACTTATCAATGGATGATATCCATTTTGAAGTATTATTGGAACTTTTTGATGAACTAAAAATTGATAGCATTAGCCAAGATAAATTAGTTGAATTTAATAAATCTTGGCATAGATTAAGTCCTTGGTTAGATTCAATACCAGGTTTAACAGAACTTAAAAATAATTTTTTTGTTTCTGCACTTTCAAACGGAAATTTATCTATGCTGATAAGATTATCTAAAAACTCTAATATGCCTTGGGATTCAATTATATCTACAGAGTTTTTTGGAACTTATAAACCTGATCCAAAAGTATATTTGGGAGCTGCTAAATTATTAGAAATCAAACCTAGTGATTCTATCATGGTTGCTTCTCATGCATATGATCTTGATGGTGCTAAAAAGGCTGGTATGAAAACGTGTTATATCCATAGACCTAACGAATTTGGAAATGGTATAAGTGAAAATTATGGGGATCTTTCTAGATTTGATATAGTTGTTGAAAGTATAGAAGAAATAGAAAAAAAAATAAAAATTTATGAGAGAGGATAATTATGTCAGTTTATTCAATTAGTAGTATAGAAGTAAAAGATTGGGAAGCTTATAAAGAATATATGAAGCTTGTTCCAGATGTTATTCACAAATTTGGAGGAAAATATTTAGTAAGAGGTGGAGATATAAAATCAGATACAACTTCTTGGAAACCAAAAAGAGTTGTAATACTAGAATTTCCTACTTTGGATGATCTAAATAATTTCAGAGATTCAGAAGAATATAAACCTGTTGCTGCAATCAGATTAAAGGCTTCTACAAGTGAAGGATTTGTAGTAGAAGGAATTTAATGAAAACTTTTAAGTGGCATGGCATACCTGTAAATATACCAAGCACCTATAAAGAATGGTTTTTTTTTAGTGTAATAATAATTTTTTCTTTGATTTTTACGGTTTATTCATTAACTATTTCATTTTTTGATTAGGGAGAAAATAATGAAAATAACAAATATATATAGATACCCAATCAAATCATTCTCTAAAGAAGAAAAAAATGAGGTTGAAATAACTGATTACAATAGGATAGTAGGAGACAGAATAGCAGCATTCAAAATAGGGGAAAATACTAAAAACTATGAATGGCTACCAAAAAAAAATTATTTGTCTTTAATGCATGTCCCTCATATATCTAAAATTAAAATAAAATATATTGATTCTATAAATAAGTTATCTATAAAAATACCAGATAGAAAAGAATTTTTAGTCAACTCATCAAATAAACTAAAAATGGAATCTGAAATTTCAGATTATTTATCCAAAAATAAATTTGAAAAAGATTTTAATTTTATTTCCACAAATGACGATGAAATTTCATTTCACGATACAAAAGATGGCGGAATAAGTCTTCATTCAACAGGAAGTGAAAAAGAACTAGAAATGAATTTAAATGATATAGAACGAGTTCGATTTAGAAGTAATTTAATAATAGATTCATGCAAACCTTTTGAGGAATTAAAGTGGGTTGGAAAAACTATTATGATATCTAGCCTAAAGTTTAAAGTAGCAAAAACTATTACTAGATGTGCGGCTGTCAACTGTAACCCTTCAAAAGGGATTTATGACAAAAATATACTTAAATTATTACCTGAATTAAACCGAATCGATAAACCTTCTTTTGGAATAAAACTCAAATTAATTTCTAAAGGAGGAATAATTAAAAAAGGAGATCCAGTTAGAATAATTAATCCTTAATAATTTTATATAAAATTTCTCCAACTAGAATGGACATCATAATACCCCAACCTCCTCCACCTGACGCCAAGTATATTTCTTTATCAGCTACTTTTTCTATGAATGGAAGATCATTTTCATTTGAAGGACGTAAACAAGCTGTTTGACTATGAAAATTATAATCTTTAATATTTGATACTATTTGAGAACTTTTTTCAAAAAGATAATTTTTTGCATAATCTGTTTTAGATTTATCAAAATCTTTATCTTCAACTGTTGCAGCAATCCAAATAAGTCCATCTTTTTTCTTAACTACTGAACAAGGGCCATGAAGATGAAAATCAGTGAAGGTATTTTCTGGGTCAGATAGTTTTAATATTTGACCTTTAGATGGGAATATTTTTTGTTTAATATTTATTCCTTTTATAGCATTGGTCCAAGGTCCCGCAGCTATAATTATTCTCTTAGTAATATATTTTTCTTTATCTGAAATCACCTCTAAATTATTTCCCAAAGTATTTATCTGAGTAATTTCATTTTTTATAAAATCCCCGCCTGATTTTATAAAAATATCAAAAAGATTATTTTGATATTTCTTTGAATCGATAAAAATAGTTCCATCAAATTTTGCAAATTTATTTTTACTAAGATTTATTTCATCGGTTTTATTTTCATAAAGATCAATTGAAAAATATTTCTCTTTAGGATCTATTAAATCAATAACTTTTTTTATGTTTTTATATTCCGAGTCATTTTCGTAAAAATGAAGTGTGGGTTTGACTTCAAAATCTATATTATTCTTAAATTTATTATCTAATTCTATAAATTTTTTATAGGCTCCAAGACTAATCTTAGCAACATCTAATGGTTTAGTTTCATTCCCATGACCGGCTCCACCAAGTACAGGATCTATTCTTCCCAAAGCATTTGATGATGCTTCATCAAAGTTAGAACTCTTATCTATAAGACAAACCTCCTGCCCTTTATCTAGCAAATAGTTTGACGCAGAAAGGCCGAAAACACCCGCTCCAATAACTAAATTTTCTACCTTTTGAATGTTAATTTTTATGTCCTCCAAATGCTCTTCGCATTGCAGATAAAATTTTACCTGAAAAAGAATTATCTAATCTGGAATTAAATCTTTCTGATATAGAAGCATAGATACTAGGAATAGGAACAGATAAATCAATTGATTCTTTAATTGTCCATCTTCCTTCACCTGAATCACTTACTTTTGAACTATATTCTGATAATTCTTTATCAGCTTTTAATTCTTCAGATATCAGATCTACAAGCCATGACTGAATAACTGAACCTGATTTCCAATTTGATGATATTTCTGATAAATTCAAATCAAATTCTTTCTTACTTTTTAATATAGAAAATCCCTCTGCTATTGACTGCATCATTCCATATTCAATTCCATTATGAATCATTTTTACAAAATGGCCTGATCCAGATTCTCCTACGTAAAGACCTCCTTTGGATTCTTGAGTTGAGAGAGTCTCAAATAAACTTAATAAACTTTCATAAATTTTTTTATTACCTCCTATGGTTAGGCAAAAACCATTTTCTAAACCCCATACTCCCCCACTAGTTCCACAATCTATAAATTCTATTCCTTTATTTTTACAAATTGCTGAATTATCTATAGAGTCTTTATAGTAAGAATTTCCACCATCTATTATTACATCTCCTGGTTCAAGTTTTTTTGATAAGTCTATAATTGTTTTATTTGTAGGTTCTCCGCTCGGAACCATAACCCATAGAACTTTTTTTTCAGTAAATTTTTTAAGAAGAGCATCAATGTCATTAACAGTTTCAAAAGAAAATGAAGAATCATCATATAATTCAGAATTTTGATCATATCCAAATACCTTAAATCTTTCTTGACTCAATTTTTCTGCAATTTGGCCTCCCATTTTTCCTAAACCAACTAAACCTATTTCCATATTAATCTCCTTTTAGTAAAAAATTTCTGCATCATGTATTGGATTGTACCCAATCTCTTTTTTTGGAGTTTCAATATCAAAAATACTATATTTATTTCTTGATATTACATAGTAATGAGCTCCTGATCGAAGTTTTCCATCATTAAAGGTTTTATAGCAGTTATCAACAAATTTTGCAGAATCTTCTTGATGACACCAAACAGTAAAATATGCAACTTCATCAATCATTTTATTATCGATATTAATACCTCCCCATCGAGCCGCTATTGCATTCATATTTGTCACAGCAAACCTTTGGCACCATGACTCTACATAAGCTTTCTCCAAACCATAATCTCCCGTAGGACAGGGTTCAATATTAGCATTCAATAGCTTGGGCCAAGTTTCTAGTTTATTAAATTCTCTTGAAGCTATTGTTTTGTATGGTTCTTTCAAGAAGGGGAAATAAGCCCCACCTGTTGCATGCACTGAACTTGATCCTATGATAAGTGCATTTGGATTAAATTTCTCAGCTGTTTTGAAAACTAGATCTGTCATTTTATTCATCTCATTTAGTGGATCTTTCCTTGCTAAATAAATAATTAAGTCTTTATCCAAAAGGACTTCAGATAATTTTTCTTGATCATTAGAAATGTCTAAATTTATAAAAACTTCATTAGAATTTGCTACATCTGACTTATCTATTGATTGACTATAATCGACTATCGTAAATCTATAGTTAGGATTGATTTTGGGTAAAAATTTTCTTAATCCCGAACCAATAGTTCCTTTTCCACCCAATAAGACTACTTCAATTGTTGAATTATTTTTCATTTTCATAATGATTAACTATAGATCATTATTCTCAGAAAAATATCTTAGATTTCAAATTGTTATTCTTTTTCTGTTGAGCCTTCTATTGAAATATTTGGCAACCAATTTAACCAACCAGGTAAATACCAAGCTTTTGTACCTAAAATTTTCATCACACTAGGAACTAATATAGACCTAACAATAGTAGCATCTATCAAAACTGCTGCTCCAAGACCAAACCCCATAGATTGGAAAAAAGTTATTTCACCTAATGCAAAACCTCCAAAAACAGCTACCATTATCAATGCAGCTCCAGTAATAATACTTGCTGTTTTTCTTAAGCCAAAAGCAACTGAATTATCTGTTGAACGTGTTTGATCATAATTCTCTTTAATTCTACTGAGCATAAAAACGTGATAGTCCATAGATAAACCAAATAGAATACTAAACATAAATAGAGGTAGCCAAAATTCAAGCTGGTCTACTTGTTGAAATCCTATAATGTCGATCAAAAAACCTTTCTGAAACACAAGAACCAAAAGCCCATACGAGGCTCCTACTGATAGTAGGTTCATAATAATTGATGCTATAGATATTGTTATAGATCTAAAGGCTAGTAATAGTAAAAAGAGACTAAGAAACAATACAATTCCAAGGACAAGTGGGAAATAATCATCTGTCATAGTTACAGCATCTACAACTTGGGCAGAAGTTCCACCCACATAGACTTTATATTGATTTTCTGGAATCCCTTCAAAGGAAGAAGGTATCATTTCATTTCTGAGTCTTCTTATTGCATTTAGAGCAGGTTGATTTTGAGGATCTCCAGGAATAAGAGAAGTTATTTCAACAAAATTTACAGTATTTTCGATCTTTGTTTCTGGAGGTAGAAAAAATTCATCTTCAGTTAAATTTACTTCAAGGTTATCTATAGCTTGAATTATTGCTTCAGATTCAACATTTGCTTCTATAACAATATTTGCAGGAACGTTTGTACCATAACCATATTTTTCATTTAAGAGCTCAAATCCAACTTTTATTGGCTCTTCATCAGGAAGAGCAGATATTCCTGCAGTACCTTTTTCTAAATCAAAATAAAAATAAGAAAGTATCATCAAAAATAAAGCTGCTATGGACATACTAAATACCGATCTTTTCATTACCTGAATTGTTATAGTATTCCAAAAACCACCTTCATCAATATTTGATTTGGAGCTAGGAGTTAAGAATTTGATTGAAAGACCTTTTCTTCTCAAGAATGAAGTCAAAATAATAATAAGCATGATTATGCCAGAAACTATTAATAATTTAGGACCAAGTTCTTGGGTTATTGCAATAAACAAAAAACCAATAATAAATAGAATTACTGTAGCTAGCTTTGGAACCTCAAAGCTATTTACTTTGTCACCAAGTAAACCTACTATTGCAGGTAAAAGTGTAACTCCTGCAAAAACTGCTACGAAAACTACAACTATGGCTCCAGTTCCTAGTGCATGAAACGTTTTTTCTGGTATTACAAACATACCAACAAGAGCAAAAACAACAGTTAATCCGCTAAACATAACTGCTTTACCCGCAGTAGAACCAGAATTAATTATTGCTTGTAATTTTTCTATTCCATATTCTCTTTCTTCTCTATACCTAGATAATATGAATAAGCAGTAATCTATTCCTACAGCTAATCCCATCATTGACATAATATTAGGAACAAATTCGTTAAGACTTACAAACTGACCTATAATCGAAATTAAGCCAACAGCTATAGTGATCGAAACAATAGCAATTATAACTGGTATAAATGCTGAAGTAACCGAACCAAATACAAGTGCAAGTATAATAATAGCTACTGAAATACCTATTGTTTCTCCAGTTACCAAATCTTTTTCAGCTAATTCTAAAAAAGTATATTCTATTGAATCTTGCCCTATGAAATAGAAATTAAAATCTTCATTAGAATTATCCTCCAACAAATGAACAAGTGGTGCAACCAATTCACCCCTAACAAAGGGAGCTTGCATCATAACTGTAGTTCCATCTGGTGAGGGATTTATCTGATAATCTGAAGCAGATCCTACATTTTGATCAATTCCTGATTTATCAATTTCATCTTGAACTAATATAAAAAATTCTCCTATTGCTTTTGAATATTCATCAGAAGGGAATTTGTAAGTTTCAGAGTTTATAACAAGCAAATTATCAGAAGACTGTTCTTGTTGTTTTTCATCTGATTTGTCAGGCTTTGATTTTTCTAGTTTATCTATCTTTTCTTTCTTTAATTTATCAGCTAAAAGCGATTCCGTATCAACAGTAGCTCCGTCCCCTCCTGACAGTGCTTCTGAGAGATAGTTTTGAGAAACAAACCCTGATAAACCTAATAAAATTACCCAAGCTAAGATTATTATGTATGGTTTTCTAGCACAGAAAGAAGTAAGAGATTTTAAATTCATTATTACCTTAAGATTATTTAGATAAGAATATTATAATATTTAGCAAATCTATTTGTGTTTCAAAATTGTAAAATTGTCATATATTCTATTCAAAAAAAATTTTTGAGTATAAAATAAGATGATTAGAAATATTTTGGAATTTTTATGAAAATAACTTCAATTAAATGCGAAATTTTAGATAATGATTATCCCTTTATATTTGTTCATACTGATCAAGATATTATTGGCTTTGGAGAATGTTTTAGACGTCAACCCAAGGTTACAAAGTCAATTGTTGAAAATATTTTAGAGCCAGCTTTATTAGGTAAAGATCCTGTAAATACAGAACAAAGATTTATAGATATGTCAAAATATGGAAATGCATTAGAAATAGGTGGAGCTATTTGGATAGCAATAGCTGGAATAGATATTGCATTATGGGATATAAAAGGGAAGTCTCTAAACAAACCAATATATGAACTACTTGGTGGAAAAACAAGATCAAAAATGCCAGTTTATGCAAGTTCTATGAAAAGAGATCTTACTCCCAAAGAAGAGGCTAAAAGAGCAGTCTATTATGCTGAAAAAGGATTTAAGGGATATAAACTGCATAGTGCCGTTCCAGGAAAGATTGATGATGATGCAGATCAAACAATTGAAACTGTTACAGAAGTAAGAAAAGCTGTTGGGGATGCTTTTGATATTTTAGTTGATGTTAATGGAGCTTATTCTGTCCATCATGCTATTGAGATCGGTAAGCAATTAGAACAGTTAGGAGTTTTTCATTTTGAAGAACCAAGACCTCATTATGATCTAGATGGATTGGCAAAGGTTTCTGAATCTTTAGATATTCCAGTAGCATCTGGAGAAAATATATATACAGAGTATGAGTATAAAGATCTTATTTTGAAGGGAAAAGTTGATATTGTTCAACCAGATATTGTAAAAACTCCTGGATTTACAACTTTCATAAAAGTTTCTAAATTAGCTGATATTTTTGGAATTCCCCTAACCTGTCATAATACTCAACCAATAATTAGCACTATAGCCCATGCACATTTTGTTTGCTCTAGTGAAAATTTCCCCTATGCCCAGGAGTATAATATTGAAGAAATTTCTATTAGAGATAAATATCCTATATTAGAAAATCCTCTAGTAATATCTGATGGATTACTTGAAATTCCAGAAGGCCCTGGCTTAGGTGTAAATTTTGATATGAAAATGATAAAAAAACTATCTAGATAGCTTTTGTTTGAGTTCAATTAAAGAATTCTTAAATACTTCTAAAGTTTTTTCTAAATCATTTTCTGTGTGAGCTGTGGAAAGATGCACTCTTCCATTAGATGATAACCTTATTCCTTTTTTAAATGCTATTTCACAAAAAGACTTATATTTATTTTCATCACAGTTTCTAAAATGATCTCTCCAATCCCTTATATGTTCCTTTTCAGTAAACGAGATCGAAAAAACTGAACCTAATCCTTGTGCATGAATATCAATATCTAGATCTTTAGAAAGGGCATTAATACCATGAATTAATTTTTGACCCTTTTGTTCCAAATTATAAAAAAAAATTTTATCTCCTATCATCTGATCAAGAGATGCATTTGCAGCTGCAATTGAAGCAACATTAGAATTAAAACTTCCACCATGATATACAGTACCATCAGCTATAAAATTCATTATTTCTCTGTTACCAGCAAGCATAGCTATGGGAAAGCCTCCAGCAAAAGATTTCGCAAAAGTTGATAAGTCTGGAGTTACATCAAAATATTCTTTTGCACTTCCTTTCAAAATTCTAAATCCTGTTATAACTTCATCAAATGCTATGAGAGATCCATTATCATGGCAAAGTTTTTTGACAGATTGTATATATCCGTCATCTGGAATTATGCAATTAGTATTTGCAAGTATTGGCTCCATTAGTACACCTGCAATTTGGTTACCGTATTTCTCAAAAATTTGCTTAAGGTGATCGATATCATTCCATCTAGCAATTATTACACTATTTTTAGTATTCTGATCCATACCTTTTGACTCTGGGATAGCTTCAGGAGAAGAACTATCTCCTGCTAATTCCAAATCAGGATGTACAGAATAGTTTATAGAATCCATCCAACCGTGATAATGTCCTTCAAATTTTACGAATAATTGCCGATTGGTATACCCTCTCATTAATCTTATTAGAAGTTGGTCAATTTCTGTACCGCTTGATGCAAATCTAACAGTCCAATCTTTCACATTGAGAATTTCTAATGATTTTTCAGCAACTTCAATTTCTTTGTCAAATTGTGCAGCATAAATCATACCATTCTTAATTTCTTTAGAAACGTTTTCATTTAGAAAATCAGGTGCGTGACCAAAAATATTTGGGCCCATTCCTTGAATGTAATCTATATATTCGTTACCATCAACATCCCAAATCTTCGATCCTTTAGCATTGCTTATAAATAGAGGAACTTCTGAATGCTCTAGAACTCTTATTTGAGATGAAATCCCACCAGCTATATATTTTTTTGCCTTTGAATAAAGTTTTTTTGAATTATTTATCTCATTCATTTTTATTCCTGACTTATGAAGTAAATTTAAGATAAAGATACTAAATTTTAAAAATTTATGATATGAAAATTCGCTTATAATATTTTCTAAATAATTATTTATTTCAAGGATTAAACATGGGTACAAATTATCAGCAAGAAAGATCTGAAGGTGTAAGAGTTTCAGATGCATGGCATTACAGGGGATTAAAAACAGTAATTTTAGAAAATAAAAAAATCAGGGTCTTAATTATTTCCGATAAAGGTGCAGATATATCTAGTTTTGTTTATAAACCAACTGACACTGAGTTTATGTTCAAGACTCCATGGGGAATTAGAAATCCTAGCAACACAGTACCTTCAACAGGAGACCCAGCTTCCGTTTGGCTTGATTATTATGAGGGAGGTTGGCAAACAGTTGTTCCTCATGGTGGATATCCAAGTGAATACTTTGGAGCTGATTTTGGAATACATGGGGATGTAAATAATATTCCTTGGGATACAAAAATTATTAAGGATTCTGCAGAAATTTGCTCCATCGAGTTTAAGGGTAGAAGTGTAAGAAGTCCTTTTGAAATAACACGAACAATTTCCCTTAAGGCTGAAGATTCATTTCTTGAAATAAACCAAAATGTTACAAATTATGCTGAGGAAGATTTAGATATCGTATGGCTGGAACATATAGCTATAGGAGGTTCTTTCTTATCTGAAAAATGTACCCTCAGTCTTCCTAATTGCACAGTACTTTCTCATCCTGAAGATGTTGATAAATCTTCAAAATTAAAACCTAATTTTTCTGGAGAATGGCCAATGGTTGATCTAAAAGATGGATCAAAATCAGATTTTAGAAAGATACCTGGAAAATCAGATAGATCTTTGGACATGGCTTACTTCACTGAATTGGAAGAGGGATGGTACGTTGTAAAAAATAATGAGCTAGGAATATCCTGGGGAGTTGAGTTTCCCAATGATTTATTTAAGTATGTTTGGTACTGGAGGAATTTTGGTGGAGGATATGGATATCCATGGTATGGAAGATGCTATAACGCTGGATTAGAACCATGTACAGGATGGCATAACGGAGGAGTTGAACAAGCTGAAAAAAATGGCTCAGCTTATTTTGTAAAGGCTGGAGAAACAGTTTCAGCTTATATAAAAGCCGGGGTGGTCTTAGATTACGATGAAGAAAAAAGAAAAAATCCTTTCTAATTTATTCTCCTTGTAAATCTGCATCCCATCCACCCTTAGCCATAATTCCTCCATCCACATTAATATATTCTCCCGAAATGAAAGATGCTCCCTCACTGGCTAAAAAAGAAGCAACTCTCCCAATTTCTTTTGGATCCCCTACTCTGCCTATAGGAATATCTTTACCAAATAATTCCATACTTTCTTCAATATCACCTGTAATTGAAGTTCTTACCATAGGAGTATTAAATGTTCCTGGATTTATAGCATTGATCCTAATATTACTCCTGATGTAATCTAGAGACATTTGTCTTGTTAGAGAAAGTACTGCGCCCTTACTTGCAGCATAAGGAGGTACTAATTTTTGAGATTGCAATCCTTGGACACTTGAAACGTTTATAATGACTCCTTTTCCTAATTTTTTCATATGAGGAATAGAATATTTACTCATCAAGAAATAACTTTTTAAGTTTACATTTATTACTGCATCCCACATATCTTCAGTAGTGTCTTCGACATTTTTATAGGATGCAGGAGGTTGAATACCAACATTATTTACAAGAATATCTAATCTTCCAAGAATATTTGTACATTCTTCAACAACTCTTAGAGATGATTCTGATTTACTAAAATCAGCTTCAATAAAAATTGCTTTTCTTCCTTGAGCCTCTAAATCCATAACTGCTTGATTACCATGCTCTTTTGAAATATCAGCAATACAAGTAGTAGCTCCATTTTCGGCTAGAACATCAGTGATTCCTCTTCCAATTCCTTGAGCTCCTCCAGTCACAATTGCAACTTTTTCTTTATGATCAAGCATGTTAATCCTTTCTAAGTTTCTTCACCAAAAGTATACACGATTTAAATTTATGGTGATATTATAAATTTCATATTGGAGTAAAGGTGTATTGTGGAATATCATATAGAAAAATTGGCATCTCCTAATGCTGTAGTTGGAGAAGGTCCCGTTTGGAGTTCTGAAGAAAAAAAAATATATTGGACAGATATATATGGAGGAAAACTATTCAGATTTGATCCCTTAAATAAAACTAATGAAATCATACATGATGGTGTCCAAGTTGGAGGCTTTAGATTTAATGAATCAGGAGGACTAATTCTTGGATCATGGGAAGGCATTATTCTATGGAACTCTGATGATGATTTTAAAGTTATTAAGGAAGGTTTAGTAGAAGGCACAAATATTAAAATTAGAGTTAATGATGCAATATCAGGACCTGATGGAAGTTTTTATTGTGGGACTGATGCAACAAAATGGCAAAATGATTTAGTTTTTAGAATTAATCCAAATCACTCAATAGATGTAATTGATGAAGGTGTAAAGTTATGTAATGGGATGGGTTTCTCACCTGATGAAACAATTTTTTATAGTACAGATTCCCTAAGAAAAACAATTTATAAATGGGATTATAATTCAAAAACTAAATCTATTTCTAATAAAAAAAATTTTGTAAAACTGGACGATGAGGACATAGGGATAGTAGATGGAATGACGGTTGATTCTGAAGGATTTATCTGGTCTGCGATATGGTTTAGTTCAAAAGTTATGAGATTCGATCCTGATGGAAAACTTGAAAGAGAGATTCATTTTCCTGCTACCCAGACATCTTGTCCTATGTTTGGGGGTGAAAATCTAAATGAACTATATGTAACAACAGCGAGTTCAGGGACTGGAGAAAACCCAAATGGAAGCGAACCAAAAAACTATGATCATAAAGCATATAGAGGAGGAGATTTATTCAGGGTAAAACTTGATATTCAAGGAAAACCAGAATATAAAACAAACTTCTAGTATTTAATTGAAAGTTATGAAAAATAAAAAATTATTAGTTCTAGTAAATGAACTAAAAAAAGATAAAGAAAAAATCAAAAAATATATTGAATATCATGATAATCCGTTCCCTGAAATAGTTAATGATTTAGAAAAAAAACCTATTGGAAGAATGAGAATTTACCATAATAAAAATAAACTCGTAATGCTTCTAGAAGTAGAGAAAGATTTTGATCTATCAAATGGGATTCATATAGATCCAATGAAGGGCAAGGTTGAGGAATGGCAAAATATTATGGGTGAATTATTTGAGGAACTTGAGTCAGGGCAACCAAGATCTTGGGAATTAACTGAAAAAATATTTGATACTAAAAATTATTACTAATAATAGGATTCTGAAAATGAATAAAAACTTTATTGAATTTAGAGGGAATCCAAATCTTGATTTAGAAAAAATTTCATCAAAGACATAAAAATATAAGGAGAAAAAAATGGGATTACTTGATGGCAAAAAAGTATTAATTACTGGTGCAAGAAAAGGAATAGGAAGAGGAATAGCCATTACTTTAGCAAAAGAAGGAGCAGATATTGGATTAAACGATATTGTGGATGATGAAGTTTCAGCCAAGTGCGTTGATATTGTTTCGAAGAATGGAGTAAACGCAACTTTTCATAAAGGCGATGTAAGTAAACTTGATGAAATCAGCTCAGTATTTGATTCGTTTCTTGAGTCTCATAAAAAAATAGATGTTCTAATAAATAATGCAATTTTCCCTGACCAACAAAGACCTTTCTTTGAAACAGATGAAAAATATTGGGATAGAATGATGAATTTATCATTGAAAGGATATTTCTTTTGTTCTCAAAGAGCGGCAAAAGAAATGATAAACAGTGGAAATGGGGGGAGAATAATTTGTCTTTCAAGTGTTCATTCTTATGTTGCAATGCCTAATTGGACAGCATATGGAACAGCAAAAATGGCACTGAGAAGAATGGTAAAAGGAATTGCAGCAGATTTAGCTGGAAAAAATATTACAGCAAATTGTATAGCACCAGGAGCTATTTCAAATAGACTTCCTGATATTAACGATGATTCAATTGATGGTCCACCCCATGATCCAAAAGACTTTAAGAGATTTATACCGGCTGGAGTAGGTGGTTTACCAAGTGATATAGCCAATGCTGTGCTATACCTTTCTTCACATCTTGGACAATATGTAAATGGTGAAACTTTATTAGTTGATGGAGGAATGATAGCATCACAAAAAATACATGATTAGAAAATTTATAAGCAGGAGAATATGAAAATAACAGATCTTAAAGTATATCTAACCAGACCTAAAAGTAGTACTAGATCTTGGTTGTTTGTTGAAATTGATACAGATGAAGGAATAACAGGAACAGGAGAATCTACTAATTCTGGTGGAGGTGGAGCATTAGTTTTGGCCCATACTTATAACATGATGAAAAATGATCTTGCAGGACAAGATTTTTCTGAAGGATTAATTGGAGAAAATCCTTCTAATATTGATTATATATGGCATAAAATATATCGAAGATTTGGAACACTTGGATCAAGGGGTTTTGCTACTACTTTAGCAAGTGGAATAGATATGGCTCTTTGGGATATTAAGGGCAAAGCCCTTAATAAACCCGTTTGGGATCTACTAGGAGGAAAAGTTAGAGAAAAAGTACCAGTTTACTCCCACGTTGGATTTTTAGATAAAATTGAAACTGCAGTTTCTGATGCAGTAAGACAGGTAAATCTAGGATATAAAGCCCTTAAGCTAGATCCATTTATGCCTGAAATGAAAAAAAGCCATAGAAGATATATTGATGGTAAAATTTCTGAAGAAGGAGCTTCTTACGCAGATGATCTTATGAGTGAAATAAGAAAAGCTATTGGCCCTTCAATAGAACTGATGATAGATGCACATGGAAATTTTGATGTTTCAACAGCAACTGAGCTCTGTAACAGGATGAAAAAACATAATCTGATTTGGTTTGAAGAACCTCTTCAACCAGAAAGTATTGATGCTCATAGACAATTAAGAAACAATACAGATATCAACTTGTGTATAGGAGAAAGAAAATATACTAGATGGGATTTTGCTCCATACTTACAAGAAGGATTAGTAAATTATATAATGCCAGATATTTGTTGGACAGGAGGTATATCAGAAATGAAAAGAATTGCTACCCTAGCTGAAACCTTCTATATTCCAATAAGTCCTCATGATGCATCAGGAGCTTTCAATGTAATTAGTGGAGCTCATGTGTTAATGAATGTACCCAACATTTACAGGTTAGAAATGACTGATCATTCGTTGGAAAACTATAATAACGTTATAACTGAGCCCTTAGATATTCGAGATGGATTCTTGCATCTTAACAATAAACCAGGTTTAGGATATGAGTTAAATCATGATTTTATAAAATCTAATCCTGATCCAGAATGGGAAAAAATATGGAAAAATTAATTTTATTTTATAAGCTAAAGAAAAATATAAATAAATCATGATCAAAATACCAATAGCAATTATAGGAGCAGGTGGAATGGGTGGGAGACACTTAAGAGCATTGGGTGCGTTATATGAGAGTGGTATGGCAAATGTAGAGTTGGTCGCTGTTTGCGATAAAAGAAAAGAAAATGCAAATTTTCTTGCAGATAATGCAAATGAATTACTTGGCTTACGTCCAAAAGTTTTTACTTCTTTAGAAGAAATGAAATCAAAAATGCCTGAAATTGAAGCAGTTGATATAACAACTGATTCAGGATCTCACCACCTAATTGCTCAAGAAGCTTTCGAACTAGGATATAACGTCTTATGTGAAAAACCACTGTCCTTGACTATAAAAGGTTGTAATAAAGTGATTGAAGCCTGGAAAAAAAGCGGAAAGGTTCTAAGCGTAGCTGAACAAGAGAGAAGAGATCCTATTTGTAGATTAAATAAAGCTATAATAGATGCTGGAATAATTGGAGATCCTTATAGTTTCATTCAAGGTTCAGCTAGAGGAGGAAATGATATTATAATTTGGCCATGGAGGCACTATAAAAATGTTGGTGGAATTTTTGTTGATGCAGGAGTACATGCTGTTGATCAAATGATGTACTATTTAGGTGATATAGAAGAAGTCTTTGCAGTATCTAAAATTTGGGAACCAGTCAGATATAGAGGTGATAAAATAGGAGTTTCTAATTTCTATGATCATTGGGCTGATGAAGTTCCTGAAAGTATAAAAGCTTCATCAGAAGACATGGTTATCTCTACACTTAAATATAAAAATGGAGCTATTGGTCAATGGACTTCATTTTGGGCAGCTCATGGTGAACCTGTAGAATATTCTATGATTTATGGAAGTAAAGGTTCTATGAAACCTGCAAAACAAAGAAGAGGTGATCCTCTATCACTTAATATAGATGGAATTGGAGAGATCACAGGACAAGAAGTCATAGATCTAGTTCCAGATTTTCATCTAGATGAACTTACTTCACGCTTATTTGGTTCAGAAAGAATTGCTTCCTATAAAACTCCGTTTGAAGATGCAGATAGATTTCTTGTGGCTTTAGAATATTATGAATTAGGTCAATGTATCACAGATGGTACAATGCCTGAAGTAAATGCTTATGTTGGTAGAAAAGATTTAGCCGTTTGTAATGCTGCTTTAGAATCATCTGTATTGGGTAGGCCAGTAAAAATAGATGAAATCGAAAACGAATCAACCTCCGTTTATGAATCAAGCATAAACGAATATTGGAATATATAGATATAGAAGGAGAAATTTTATGAAAATAGAAAAAATTGAAACCTTTTTTGTTTCAAGGTTTTTGGTAGTCAAGGTTACAACTGAAGATGGATTAGAAGGCATTGGTGAATCTTGTTATTGGTCATATCCGAAAGCTGCTGAAGCAACTATCCATTCTTTCTCTGATGCTTTAATAGGAATGGATTCTGATAATGTAGAACATATTTGGAATTATTTGTGGAGATATAACTCTGCTTTTAGAGGGAATAGCATTGGAGGAGCAATAAGTGCAATTGATATGGCATTATGGGATATCAAAGGCAAAAGACTTCAAACCCCAGTCTGGAATCTATTAGGTGGAAAAGTAAGACAAAAAATAAGAGCTATTGCACTTGGAGTAGGTGGTGATACACCAGAAGAATGTGCCTCAGGAGCTAAAAAAGCTTTAGAGCAGGGATTTACAGCGTTAAAATTTACACCGATGCCTAATAATTGGGCTGAATTAACATACACTAGATTAATTGGACTTGCTTTAGAGATGGTTGAGGCTGTTAGAGAAACAGTTGGTTGGGATTTTGATATTGGTGTAGAAATTCACAGAAATATGCAACCTCATGAGGCTATTGCATTTTGTGAAGAAGTTGCAAAGTTTAGACCTTACTTTATTGAAGATCCAATAGTTCCAGACTCAGTTGTTGCTATGGCTGACGTCTCTTCAAAAATAAAATTACCTCTTGCTGTTGGAGAAAGAAACATGGGTATATGGGAATTTAGGGAATACGCCCAACTAGCAAAACCTGCTTTTTTCAAACCTGATATTGCAGTCGCTGGAGGAATTACAGGAGTGAAAAAAATTGCAACTATTGCTGAAGCAAATCATATAAAAATTTGTCCACACAACTTTCAGGGACCCATAGCTACTGCTGCATGTATAGCTCTAGGGACCTCATCTCCATCCTGGGATCTTCAGGAATCATTACAAGAAGACATATCTCCAAGAAGAGATATGACTGATGAAATAATAAAAATTAAAGATGGTTGGTATATCCCATCAGAAAAACCAGGTCTTGGAGTTATTTTCAACGAAGATTCTCCTTCCATGCACCCATTTGATCCTGCAAATATACCGCCTCCTATTTCAAGCGATGGTAGTGTGGGACTAAGATAGATATAAAGTAATTAAATAAGATTTATAAAGATGAAAATTGATGAATTAAAAATATACCATGTAGCTCTTCCATTGATCGATCCATGGATAACCTCATATGGAGCTGATTATGAAATACATTCAATTTTGATCAAAGTTACGAGTGAAAATAACTTTGCATGGTCAGAAACCTGTGCATTAGAATTACCTACCTACTCCTATGAAAGCGCTAATTCTATTTTTTACAACTTATCTGAAATATTTGGTAAAAAAGTTATAGGAAAAGAATTTGAATCTTCAAAAGAAATTAATGATGAACTATCAATTTATAAAGGTAACCCTTTTGCTAAAGCTGGATTAGATATAGCTTGGTGGAACTTAGAGAGTAAAATAACTAAAACTCCACTGCATAAATTATTGGGAGGAACAAGAAAAGAGGTTATTGCAGGTGCTGATTTTGGAGTAGAAAAAGATATTGATACGCTTTTAGAAAAAATACAAATAGCTGTAAATAACAAAACTCCAAGAATTAAGCTGAAAATAAAAAAAGGCTGGGATTCAGAAGTTTTAGATGCCGTAAACACTTCTTTTCCAAGCTCTATCTTTCATGTAGATTGCAATGGAGGTTATTCAATTGATGACATCGACTTCTTCAAATCAATTGATAAATATAATTTAGCGTTCATTGAACAACCTTTATCTTCAGATGACTTAATTGATCATTCAAAGTTATCTTCTGAAATCAATACACCTATATGTTTAGATGAATCTATTAATAGTGTTGAAAGAACTAGACAAGCTATTGAAATAAATGCATGTAAATTTATAAACATCAAACCAGGAAGAGTTGGAGGATTAACTAACTCCATAAAAATCAATAAATTAGCTGAAGATTCAGGAATCCCTGTTTGGGTGGGAGGGATGTTAGAAAGTGCTCTAGGAGCTAGTGTTTGCATAGCTTTAGCGACTCTTGATAATTTTACATATCCAGGAGATTTATTCCCATCAGAAAGATTCTACGAAAATGATTTGTGTAAGCCAGAAAATAAATTTAAATCTCCTTATATTTTTGAGCCATTAGATAAACTTCCTGCTCCAGATAATAACTTACTTGAAGAATTTACAGTCAAGTCGAAAAAAGTTAGCTGAATTTATTTTAGCCACAACAATCACAATTATTTTGGCAAGAACTGTCTGATGAAGGCGGCACATCTAATGCAGGATTTCTGTCAAAAAAACCAGATGGCTTAATTGTAAAACCAATATAAGCAACCGGCATAACAGGCCAATCTTCAAGCCTTGGTATATGATTATGGCCAAGAGTATACCAAACTACTAAATCTTTATCCTTAACATCTCTTTTTGACTGTATCCATTTTGGTAATCCATCTCCTCCAGAATGCTGTTGAGGATAATCACCTGAAGCATATAGTTCTTTTTCATTGAATTGAGTTACCCAAAGATGTTTATTCATGAACCCTGCCCTTTTATTTACTACAGAGTCAGAGTGACTAAATGGCAATACATTTTCACCTGGAGAAATTTTATAACTGACAGCCTCTCCCATATAATTTTTCTTTTTGGAATTAACAACTGTCCAATACCTAGCAGCGAAAGGATCAATAGTTCTTGCGCCTTCTTGTTCATTTTCAATCAAAGTTTTCTTAGTAGAAAATGCATTGCCATGGGGGTTTTCATCTCCTATAGGATCGAGAACTGTATCAACTTCATATACTGAGTTTTCCTTCCCATCAACCATCATGTCTAAACGAACATTAAAAAAATGTTGATGATTATGAGCAACTACTTGTGGAGCCACCAATGTCCCATGATTAGGTTTTATTCCAGGAGGAACTGCTGCAGAATTAACAATTCCAGTAAGCTTAATTTCGTACTCTATTCCACCATCTTGATAAAAATACCAAAAGAAACCATATTCATAATTTCCTACTGTTACTATGCTTGAAATTACTAATCTTCTAGATCTTCTAGTTTCTACTTCCCCACTTCTGGTATCGGTATGTTTCCATAAAATACCATAATCTTCTTCATGCATACAAATTGCATTTTTTATAACTTTTGCATCGCCTCTAATATCAAATAATGATGCATCAAAATAGTATATTTCACCTAAACAGTCACAGCCTAATTCTAATGAATTTGCACATTTACCAATTCCAACTTCACCAGCATCAAAAACTTGTTTTTTGTAGTGATCATTTGTGGGATCTCCATAAGGAACTATCATTTCAGAAAGAGAGGCCCTGTATAAGATGGGTCTTATTTTTCCATTATCTTCATAAGAAACATTATGAATAACAAGTCCTTCTCTGTTTGTAAAACCTACTCTTAAATGCCATTTTTGCCATTTTACTTCATTACGATCAACAGTAAAGCTAGGTCCTTCTGGTTGAGTTATTTCTATTGGCTTGAGATCTTTTCTAAATTCTTTTTGATATTTTTGTGAATAATTTCCATCATCTGGCGGAATAGGTACTTTTCCAAAATCTTGTATTTCGACTACCTCATTTTTATTTAAATCAAGAATTATAGATAGTCCTTCAATTGGTCTTGCATATGCATTATCACCAGGCTCTTTCCTTATCCAACATCGACCAATAGCAAGTCTTTTACCTTCTTCTTCTTTTTTCCCAAAGTTAGCTATAGGCCAAGGGTCTATTTGTAATAAATCAGGATCATCTATTCCTCTTTTCTTTAGCGCATCAACTACTAGGGGATCATGCTTCATTTTTGATTCCCACTCATTGAAATCCATTTCCAAATCACCAAATATAAATGCTGGCTGAACACCAGGTTTATGATCACATCTAAGTATTTTTTCATTACTGATATCTATATCTAATTCATAGAGTTTTTCTTCTTTATAATTCAGAGCAACTACAAATGCTTTTCGCCTTATCTCATCTCCTAAACTGAAACTTAATACTTGATTTTTTGGAGGTTCTATAAGTGTAATAGTTTCAAAAAGTAGAAATTTTCCTAAATTAGATTTATTTTTCACAATAGATGTTACTAGATTTATTTCTTCTGAAGTAAGGGGATCTAAAGGATGAGAAATGTCATTAAATTTTATTTCTTTTATTTTTTTTTGTGATTCAACCAAATCGTACCTCTCGTTACTTTATTCGACTTTTTTACATTATATTCTTTTAGTTTTTTTTTGAAACAATTACAATGTTTATAACGATAATGAAATCAAAATATTTATATTTAACCATCCATAAGGAGAATTTATGAAATGGTGTAGATTTGAACATAACAAGGAAATTTATTTTGGTATTTTCGAGGATCCTTTCATAACAAAAGTAATTGGAACTCCGTTTGGAAATTTTGAATTATCTGATGAAAGGTACAAATTAGAAGATGTAAAGTTGGATATTCCAGTTTTACCGAGTACATTTTATGCTGTTGGAGTAAATTACATAAATCATGTTAAGAAAATGGCAAAAATCCGTGGAATCGAAGGTATTACACCAAAAAGCCCAGATGTTGGTTATAGAGCCAATAACGCTTTAATACCACATAATGAAACTATCATTATTCCTAAAGATGCATCTGAAAATATCCAGTATGAAGGAGAGTTGGTAGTTGTAATAGGAAAAGTAGCAAAAAATTTAGATAAAAATAATGTTTGGGACCATATTTTTGGTTATACAATCGGGAATGATGTGAGTGAGAGAAATTGGCAATCAAACGACAGAACATTATGGAGAGCTAAAAATACAGATTCATTTAAGCCCATGGGTCCCTATATTGAAACAGACATAGACTTAAATAGTTTGAGAACAATAATAAGAATAAATAATGAAATCAAGGATGATTTTAAAACTAATGATATGATTTTTGGAATAAGTGATTATCTTTGCAAAATGACCAAATATTTAACACTTTATCCTGGAGATGTCATTTGGATGGGAACGGACGAAGTCCCTCAAAATATAAAAGATGGAGATATTGTTGAAATAGAAATTACAGGGATAGGCACATTGATCAACCCTGTTATTAAAGAATAAAATAATAATTTTTTATGTCAGACAAAATCAATAAATTACATAGATATATGAGAATCGGTATAAATAGAACTGGTTCTTTCCCATCTCAACCAGAGCTGATGAAAAAATTAGGGATTAATCCTGAAGAATTTAACGAATTAATTAACGAAGCTAAAGAATCTGGTAGAGATATAAGACCTGAATATTTTGAAATTAACCAATATTCAAAAATTTCAGATTCAGAAATAAAATATGGAACTGAAGAAAAGGAACCTTTTGGTCATAAGGATTTTATAAATTTTCATAAAAATCTTTCAGAAAAAATTTTAGATCTTAATTTTGGTGACGATGACTTAACAGAAGATATTTTAGAATTAGCAGGAACATTAGTAAAATATCTTGAAATACAATTATCAAAAATAGATCAAAATGAAGATTCAGATAAACTCAAATCATATGATAGTTACAGCGAAGTAATGAGTGTTTATGGAATAGAAAAAACAATTCCTACAAATAATCAAATTCAAGTCTCTGTAGATAATTTCTTAAGTCCATTCAAGGATATTTTTAATAAAATTGGTATTATCTATGAATCTTATGACACACATATAAATGAAGCATATAATGAAGATGATATTATAAACAATTATAAGACCCTTAATTTCAATGAAATAAATAGTTTGTTGAAGCTTTATGAAGATGGCCAACTAAGTTAATGAACATCTAAACTTAATTTATTTATTATGAATTCTGAAAAAGAATATATTTTTTATCAATTTGAAAATAGTTATGAAATATTAAAACTATCTTTATTAGGTGATTTTCTAACTGATAATAAAAAAGAGCTGAATAAGCGTTGTGAAGTTATGTTGCATAGAATATTTCCAGAAAAATCTAGAGAACAAATAAAAGAAATCATAATTTATAACGAAGAAGAGTTATTGTCAAAAATTTCAGAAATAAATTTTACAAAATAATGAAACTTGAATTTTCGTGAATTTCACCAATATTTTTGGCATTTATGTATGTACAAGTTGATCGTAGTGCCCCAAGTATTTTATTCAATGTATTCTTGACAGGTCCTCTATCTTCTACAAGAATTGATTTTCCTTCAGATGTTCTATAATCTGCAACACCACCATAGTGTTTTGTCATAGCTTGAGTAGAACTCATACCATATAGTTCTCTGAAGTTTTTATTATCTTTTCTTATAATGGGAGCCATGCTTTCTTTGTGAGCTGCCAATAACGATCCCAACATAACAAATCCAGATCCAGCCGCAAACGCTTTAGAAATATCACCTGTTATTTTTACACCACCATCAGATACTATAAAACCATTATATTTTTTGACTTCAAGGCTACAGTCTATAGCTGCAGATAATTGAGGATAACCTATACCTGTTGTTTCAGTAGTGTCACAAACACCCCCAGACCCGATACCAACCTTTACTCCGTCTGCTCCAGAATCCATTAATAGTCTTACTCCTTCTGCAGTAACAACATTACCTGCAATTATTCCCAACTTAGGAAATTCTTTTCTAGCTTCAGAAATGATTTTAGAAAATTTTTCTATGTATCCATTTGGTATATCAAACACAATAGTTTTAATGTTTTTGTTAGTTTTTTGTAAAATGTATGAAATAATTTCATCAATTTCTGAAATTTCTTGTAATCCAAATGTTATGAAATTAAATTCTAGATCTAATCCATTACTTATAGACTTAACCCAAGCATCCTTATTATAAAATTTACTTACAGCATTAGTCATATGAAAATTTTGTAGAGCAAATCCCATCTCAAAAGTTCCAACATTATCCATATTAGAAGCCATGATAGGAACTCCAGTCCAATTTATTCCTGAAGCTGGAAATAAAATTTTTGTGTCTAAAACTACATCTTTTCTTGAGTTTATTTTTGATGATTTAGGAACTATTAATACGTCTTTAAAATTTAATTTTTTTTCACTTGAATAGAACATAATAAATTATTTTGATAATTGATTAACAGTACAAACATTACATTATAATAAGTACTATGAAAACGAATTTAATTATATTTTTAGCGATATTCTCAATTAGTTGTTCATCTAATCCATCTAACGAAGCTATTAATGGCAAAAGCAATATTTTATCTACTAATACTTCTGAACCAATGGCTTCAACAAATGATGATTTGAAATCACTTGAAGAAAGATTAACTAAATTAGAATCTGCTATTGAAAATAATACTTTAGAACCAACAGAAACTTCAAAGCCTGTTATAAAAGAATTAATCACTCCTACAAAAG
>CESD01002045.1_pt1 | contig 31586 bp, 39 predicted proteins | sample 531191 | NCBI WGS metagenome assembly CESD01 (sample SAMEA2622021, study PRJEB7988) | marine metagenome | biome: marine biome (ENVO:00000447); feature: deep chlorophyll maximum layer (ENVO:xxxxxxxx); material: "saline water (ENVO:00002010), including plankton (ENVO:xxxxxxxx)" | depth 188 m
AGTATAAATATGCAGAATTATATCCGTTGGTTTTTGGGTATAGCCATGATAGGCGTAGCTGTCTATGGAAACTCTTATTTTGCACAAGAAGCCCTTCTATATAGAGTATTAGGTGTCATTTTAGTATCTGGATTAGGCCTATATGTATTGACAACTACACTAGAAGGCAAGGAATCTCTTAAGATAATTTTAGAATCAAGAACGGAAATTAGAAGAGTTGTTTGGCCTACAAGAACAGAAACTACACAAACAGTGCTTATAGTGGTTGTCGCAATAATAATATGTGCTTTATTACTATGGGGTCTTGATTCTTTATTTGGTTGGGCTACTGCTAAGTTATTAGGATAAATATGAACAAGCAATGGTATGTTATTCACGCTTACTCAGGATACGAGACTAAAGTTCGTGAAGCCCTAATAGAAAGGATAGAAAGACTTGGAATGAGCGATCTATTTGGAGAAATAATGGTCCCTTCGGAAGAAGTAGTAGAAATGAGAGGCGGACAGGAAAGAAAAACTCAACGTAAATTTTTTCCTGGATATGTTTTAGTGAATATGGAATTAAATGATGATAGTTGGCATTTAGTCAAAGATACTCCGAGAGTAATGGGTTTTATTGGAGGCACTAAAGAGAAGCCTTCTCCTCTTTCAAATGTTGAAGCCAAAGGAATTATGCAACAGCTAGAACAAGGTTCTGATATAACCAAACCTAAAGTTTCATTTGAACCTGGAGAAATGGTGCGAGTAGTAGATGGACCATTCAATGACTTCAGTGGAGTTGTTGAAGAAGTTAATTATGAAAAAAGCAAAGTACGAGTTGCGGTATTAATCTTCGGGAGATCAACTCCTGTTGAATTGCAATTCAATCAAATAGAGAAAGGCTAATGGCTAAAGAAATAGAGACATATATAAAACTTCAAGTGCCAGCAGGAGCCGCATCACCAAGCCCACCTGTTGGACCTGCATTGGGTCAGCACGGTTTGCCTTTGATGGATTTTTGTAATGCTTTCAATGCTAGAACAAAAGATATTGAACAGGGAATGCCTTGCCCTGTTGTCATCACAGTATACGAGGACAAGAGTTTTGATTTTATTATTAAGACAACACCAGCTTCAGTTCTTATAAAGAAAGCTGCAGGGATTAAGTCAGGAAGTGGCACGCCTAATAGTGTAAAGGTAGGTAAGGTTACAAGGGCTCAACTAGAAGAAATAGCAAAGATCAAAGATCCTGATTTAACTGCAGCTGATATGGACGCTGCGGTTAGAACTTTATCTGGAAGTGCTAGAAGTGCAGGAATAGAGGTAGAAGGATAAAAATGAGTCAAAGTAAGAGAAAAGAATACATCGCTTCATTAGAGGAAAGAAAATATCTTGTTTCCGAAGCTATGGAATTTCTTCAATCCGCTCCTAAAGTAAAATTCAATGAATCAATCGATATTGCTATTAATCTAGGAATTGATCCATCTAAATCAGATCAAAATATGAGAGGAGCAACTATATTACCTGCTGGTTCTGGTAAGCCATGTAAGGTTGCTGTTTTTGTTGAAGGCGACCAAGCAAATGCTGCCCAGGAAGCTGGAGCAGATGCAGTAGGAATGGAAGATTTAGCCGAAGAATTAAAGAAAGGTGAAATAGAATTCGATGTTGTGATTGCAACCCCTGACACAATGAAAATAGTAAGCCCCTTAGGAAAGGTTCTAGGTCCAAAAGGGATAATGCCAAATCCTAAAACTGGAACTGTCACTAAAGACGTGGCTACTGCGGTAAAAAATGCTAAGGCGGGACAAATTAGATATAGATCAGATAAAGCAGCAATAGTGCACGGCAGAATAGGAGATATAACTTATACGCCAGATCAAATTACACAGAATTTAGAGACTCTTTTGGATGATTTAAAAAGGAATAAACCCCCTTCAGCCAAAGGAGTTTTTATACAGAAAGCAACTCTTTCTTCTACTATGGGAGCAGGAGTTGAAATCGATTTATCCTCTTTAAACTTTTAGGAGTATGAAGTAAGGATAAGGGTTTCTTCAGAATGGTGCGATTTATTCGCCCATCGAAGACCGTAGGTGCAAGGAGTTGGTTCTTTGCTTAATAGTTTTAACCTACGCAGATGGTATATAACTAGTTATTGTTAGTTATATCCAAAAGAAGGTATTGAACTTTGTTTGATACTCGGAGGATAAGAAGATGCCGATGCGCATTGATGACAAGAAAGTTGCTGTAGAAGAACTTCAAGACATAGCTAATAGAGCTGTTTCTGCTGTTGCAGCAGATTATCATGGAGCTTCAGTCTCAGAATTAACTAACTTGAGGAAAGAAGCCAGAGAATCGGAAGTTCATTTAAAAGTAATACGTAACACTCTAGCAAAAAAAGCTTTAAGTGATACTAAATTTTCTTGCTTTGAAGATTTATTAGTTGGCCCAACTATGTTGGCTTTCTCGTTAGGAGATCCCACTAGCGCAGCTAAACTAGTAAATAACTTCACAAAGGTTAATAAACAATTTCAGGTCAAAGGTATATCTCTAGGAGATACTTTACTAGAGTTATCTAAGTTATCTGCTATAGCAAATATGCCAAGCAGGGAACAAGCTCTATCTCAATTGGCTGGGATGTTGAATGCACCTATGAATCAATTTGTATCTATTCTTAACCAAGTGCCCTCTACGTTAGTTAGAACTTTGCAGGCGGTTAAAGAAAAAAAAGAACAGGCAGAATCTTAAATAAATAATAATTGGAGAATAATAATGGCATTAAGTAAAGAAGAAATATTAGAAGCTATTTCAGAGATGAGTGTGATTGATATCGTTGATTTAATATCAGCAATGGAAGAAAAGTTTGGCGTTTCAGCAGCTGCACCTGTTGCTGCAGCCGCAGCCCCTGCCGCTGGAGGCGGAGATGCTGGTGCAGAGGAAGCAGAGGATGATGCACCTGTAGATATCCACTTAGCGGAAGTTGGTGACAAGAAAGTAGATGTTATAAAAGCTGTTAGAGCAATCACAGGTTTGGGCTTAAAAGATGCAAAAGCTCTAGTGGATGAAGCACCTTCTGTGATTAAGGAAGGCGTGAATAAAGCTGAAGCCGAAGAACATGCTAAAGCTCTTGAAGATGCTGGAGCTAAAGCTGAACTTAAATAACAAAATCAATTCCTATTAAAATAATAAAGAGGTCTTTATGAGTTTTTCATATACTGAGAAGAAGAGAGTAAGAAGAAGTTTTGAGAAAATTTCTAGCGTTATGGAGCTTCCCAATCTTCTAGCTACGCAAGTTCAATCATATGATGCTTTTCTTCAAAGATATGTCGATGCTGATAAGAGGCTAAACGAAGGCTTACAGCAAGTCTTAAATTCAATTTTCCCTATAGAAAGTCATAATGGATTCGCAAGAATGGAGTATTCAGGCTATTCTCTAGGTGAGCCTGTATTTAATGAAAGAGAATGTAAACTAAAAGGAATAACTTATGAAATTCCATTGCATATCAATTGTGATCTTTTCTTTGTAGACAAAGACTCCGGTAAACTCAAAGAAGGAAAATCTCAGAATGTCTATATGGGCACTGTGCCTTTAATGACAGAACATGGGACTTTTATTATCAACGGAACAGAAAGAGTTGTAGTTTCTCAATTGCACAGATCTCCTGGATTGTTTTTTGATCACGATAAAGGAAAGAGTCACTCTTCAGGCAAGGTTCTTTATGGAGCAAGAGTGATCCCTTACAGAGGATCATGGCTGGATTTTGAATTTGACGCAAAAGATTTAGTGTATGTTCGAATAGATAGAAGAAGGAAGTTGCTGGCAACCATACTGCTTAAAGCTTTAAATTTAACTAATCAACAAATCTTAGAAAAATTTTATGATACTGAAATTTATAAAATTAAGAAGAATGAAATTTATCAACTTCAAGTCATCCCAAGAAGGTTAATGGGAAGAATTTCACCTATAGACATAAAAGTTAAAGGAGAGGTGGTTGTAAAGAAAGGCGACAGAATAAGTGCAAGACACATAAGACAAATAGAAAGTGCAAGAATAAAAAATATGGATTTGCCTAAGGAAGCTATCTTTGGGCAAGTATTGGCAAAAGATCTTCTAGACAAAGCTACTGGAGAGATAGTTTTAGAATCAAATACAGTTATTGACGAAGAGAATATAGAACTTATTGAAGAGTTAAAATTAACTGAACTTGAAACTCTGTACATTAATGATATCGAATCAGGACCCTACATAGCAGACACCTTAAGAGCTGACACAACCGCCAATGAAATAGAGGCATTAGTTGAAATTTACAGAATGATGAGGCCTGGCGAACCACCAACAAAAGAAGCAGCAACAACATTGTTCAACAATTTATTCTTTAACTCAGAACGATATGATCTATCTGCTGTTGGAAGGATGAAATTCAACAAGAGATTAGGTCTTGATGACATAGAAGGTAGTAACATTCTGACAGATGAAGACATCCTAAATACTTTAAAAACTTTAGTCTCAATCAGGAATGGTAAAGGAAATGTTGATGATATTGATCATTTAGGAAATAGAAGAATACGTTCAGTCGGAGAAATGGTTTCTAATCAGTATCGTATTGGTTTAGTTAGGGTAGAGAGAGCGGTTAGGGAAAGATTAGCTACAGCTGAAGCCGATGATCTCGGCCCGCAAGATCTAATTAATGCTAAGCCTGTTTCTGCGGCAGTAAAAGAATTTTTTGGTTCTAGTCAACTTTCTCAATTCATGGATCAAAATAATCCTCTTTCAGAAGTCACACATAAAAGAAGAGTGTCGGCTTTAGGTCCAGGTGGTTTAACTAGAGAAAGGGCAGGCTTTGAAGTAAGAGATGTACATCCGACACATTACGGTAGAGTATGTCCTATTGAAACTCCAGAGGGACCTAATATTGGTTTAATTAATTCTTTAGCTGCTTATGCAAGAACAAATGAGTACGGGTTTCTTGAAAGTCCCTTTAGAAAAGCAGAAAACGGAAAAGTTTCAGATGATTTCCACTATCTATCAGCGATTGAAGAGGGAGATTATGTTATAGCTCAAGCAAGCGCTTTACTAGATTCAAAGAATAAATTTACAGAAGAACTAGTGCCTGTGAGGTTTAAAAATGAATTCTCATTTATGCCTCCTGAAAGGGTAGATTTTATGGATGTTTCCCCCCAGCAAGCTTTCTCAGTAGCGGCATCTTTAATTCCTTTCCTTGAACATGATGATGCCAATAGAGCTTTAATGGGTTCTAATATGATGCGTCAAGCCGTTCCTACACTTCAGGCAGACAAACCTCTTGTAGGAACAGGAGTAGAGAGATTGGTAGCAAAAGATTCAGGGTCATGTGTCATAGCTAATAGGGGAGGATCAGTTGAAAGTATTGATGCCAGTAGAATAGTAATAAGAGTTAATGAAAAAGAAATTAAAGCAGGAGACTCTGGTGTTGATATATATAATCTAATTAAATATACAAGATCCAATCAAAATACATGCATCAACCAAAGACCTGTTGTATCTATTGGAGACAAAATTAACAAGAACGATATCTTGGCTGATGGCCCTTCTATAGATTTGGGAGAGTTATCTTTAGGTCAGAATATAAGAATAGCCTTCATGCCTTGGCATGGATACAACTTTGAAGATTCTATTCTAATTTCCGACAAACTAGTTCGAGATGATAAGTTTACAAGTATACATATCCAAGAGCTTACGTGCGTGGCGAGAGATACAAAACTAGGGCCGGAAGAAATTTCAGCTGACATTCCTAACGTTGGAGATAATGCTTTATCTAAATTAGACGAACATGGCATAGTTCATATCGGTGCAGAAGTTAAAGCTGGAGATATCCTAGTAGGTAAAGTTACTCCTAAGGGAGAAACGCAACTAAGTCCAGAAGAGAAACTTCTTAGAGCAATTTTTGGTGAGAAAGCATCAGACGTTAAAGACAGTTCTTTAAGAGTTTCTTCTGGAGCTGACGGAACAGTAATAGATGTACATGTATTTACTCGCGATGGAATAGAAAAGGATGGCAGAGCGGTTTCAATAGAGGAATCACAACTTGCAGAAGTGCAAAAAGACATTGACGATGAGTTAAAAATATTGGAACAAGCAGCTTATTCTAGACTTGAAAATATTTTAATCGGCAAGAAAGTAACATCCGGAAAGGGACTTAAGAAAGGTTCAACTATTAAGCTAGTTGATTTGAATGATTTACCCAAAGATGATTGGTTTAAAATTAGAGTAGGTAATGAGTCTTCTAATAAGCAAATTGAGAATATTGCAACAAGCTTAAAGGAGTATAAAGAGAATCTGGAGATAGTGTTTGATCAAAGAAAATCTAAAGTAGTTGGAGGTGACGACCTTGCTCCTGGCGTCTTAAAGATTGTAAAAGTTTATTTAGCTATCAAAAGAAGAATTCAGCCTGGAGATAAATTAGCCGGTAGGCATGGAAATAAAGGAGTGATATCAGTAATTATGCCTGAAGAAGATATGCCATATGATGAGAATGGTCAGGCAGTTGATATTGTTCTTAACCCTTTAGGTGTTCCTTCAAGAATGAATGTTGGTCAGGTACTTGAAACGCATCTAGGATGGGCTGCAAAAGAACTTGGGTCTAAGATAGGTCGAATGCTTGATAGTGAAGCTAAATCTTCAGAGATAAAAGCTTTTCTTTCAGAAATATATGAAAAAAACGGCTCTCAAGATTTAAGCTCTCTAAAAGAAACTGAAATAATTGAATTAGCTTCTAATTTAAGAAATGGAGTACCTATGGCGACCCCAGTCTTTGATGGAGCAGAAGAAAAAGAAGTTAAATCAATGCTTGAGTTGGCAGGATTACCAAGTAGTGGTCAAACCCAGCTTTTTGATGGAAGAACTGGAGAAAAGTTTGATCGAGAAACTACGGTAGGATATATGTATATTCTTAAATTAAATCATCTTATTGAAGACAAGATGCATGCCAGATCTACTGGAAGTTACAGTCTTGTTACACAGCAGCCACTAGGTGGAAAAGCTCAATTTGGAGGCCAAAGATTTGGAGAAATGGAAGTTTGGGCACTTGAAGCATATGGAGCAGCGCATACATTACAAGAAATGTTAACCGTGAAATCAGACGATGTTGCTGGTAGGACAAAGGTCTACAAAAACTTAGTTGATGGTAATTTTGAAATGGAAACTGGTGTTCCTGAGTCATTTAATGTTCTCACAAAAGAAATTAGATCTCTTGGAATTGACATTGATTTAGAGCAAATAGATTAGGAGTAAAAGTTGAAAGATTTAGTAGATTTATTAAAAACACAAGGTCACGGGGTTGAATACAACTCTATTAGAGCTGGATTAGCTTCTCCTCAACAAATTAGATCTTGGTCATACGGTGAAGTAAAAAAACCTGAAACCATTAACTACAGGACTTTTAAACCTGAAAGAGACGGTCTATTTTGTTCAAAGATATTTGGTCCTATCAAAGATTACGAATGCATATGTGGAAAATATAAGCGTATGAAGCACAGAGGAGTTGTGTGCGAGAAATGCGGAGTTGAAGTAACTCTTTCTAAGGTAAGAAGAGAAAGAATGGGTCATATAGAACTAGCTGCTCCTGTTGCACATATTTGGTTCTTAAAATCCTTACCTTCGAGATTAGCTCTGGCTCTTGATTTAACCTTAAAAGACTTGGAAAGGGTTTTATATTTTGAGTCTTTTATAGTGATAGAACCTGGAATGACTGATCTTGAAGCGGGTCAGCTATTAACCGACGAAGAATATTATGAAGCTCTTGAAACTTGGGGAGACGAATTTGATGCCGGAATGGGAGCTGAATCTATACAAACTCTATTAAAAGAATTAGATCTTGAGTCATCTATAAAGGACATTCAAGATGAAATGCCTTTGACTAAATCAGAAGCAAAATTAAAAAAGTTTGCTAAAAGATTAAAACTTCTTAAGTCTTTTAAAGAGTCAGGAAATAGGCCTGAATGGATGGTACTTGAAGTTTTACCTATCTTACCACCAGACCTAAGACCATTAGTCCCTTTGGAAGGTGGAAGATTTGCAACTTCTGATCTAAATGATCTTTATAGAAGAGTAATAAACAGAAATAATAGATTGAAGAGACTTTTAGACTTAAATGCTCCTGACATCATTACTAGGAACGAAAAAAGAATGCTCCAAGAATCTGTAGATGCCCTGCTAGATAACGGCAGGAGAGGGAGAGCTGTAACAGGTTCTAACAAAAGACCTCTTAAATCACTTGCTGACATGATTAAAGGTAAGCAAGGAAGATTTAGACAGAATCTTTTAGGTAAGAGAGTAGATTATTCTGGTCGTTCTGTAATTGTTGTTGGACCTACATTAAAGCTTCATCAATGCGGCTTACCTAAAAAAATGGCTCTTGAATTATTCAAGCCATTTGTATTTGGTAGATTACAGCAACTTGAACTTGCTAACACCATTAAGCTTGCAAAAAGAATGGTTGATAGAGAAGAGCCAGAGGTTTGGGATATATTAGATGAAGTGATAAGAGAGCATCCGGTTATGCTTAACAGAGCACCCACCTTGCACAGGCTAGGAATACAAGCATTTGAACCTGTTTTAGTAGAAGGCAAAGCGATCCAACTTCATCCTTTAGTATGTAAAGCTTATAACGCAGATTTTGATGGAGATCAGATGGCCGTTCATGTGCCGCTTACCTTAGAAGCTCAACTTGAATGCAGAGCTTTAATGATGGCAACGAATAACATACTCTCTCCTTCTAACGGAAAGCCAATAATTGATCCTTCTCAAGATGTAGTTCTTGGTCTTTATTACATGACTAGAGAAAAGACTAATGACTTAGGAGAAGGAAGAGTTATGTCTTCTCCTGATGAAGTAAATAGAGCTTATTATTCTGGAGCAATTGGATTACAAGCGAAAATTAAAGTTAGATTAAAACCAAACAAATTAGATGATGAGCCTACTCAGATTGTAGAAACGACAACTGGAAGAGCATTACTTTATGATCTGCTTCCTGAAGGTATGTCCTTTGACTTAATTAATATCACACTAGACAGTAAACAAATATCTTCTTTAATCGATACCTGCTACAGAAAAGCTGGCCTTAAACGAACAGTAATTTTTGCTGATAGGCTTATGTACTTAGGTTATGAATTTTCTACCAAGTCGGGATCTTCTATTGGTATAGATGATTTCGTTATACCTGAAGACAAAGAAAGGATAGTTTCTGAAGCAGAGAAAGAAGTGAAAGATATTGAATCTCAATTTGCGTCAGGGCTAGTAACAAAAGGTGAAAAATATAATAAAGCTATTGATATTTGGACTAGGGCCAATGAAATGATAGCAAAGTCTATGATGGACAATATATCAAAAGAAGAAGTTGAGGAGGCAGATGGAAGCGTAGCTTTATCCGATTCATTTAATTCTGTATTTATGTATGCAGATTCTGGATCAAGAGGATCTCCAGCACAGATTAGACAATTGGCAGGAATGAGAGGTTTGTTAGCTAAACCAGATGGTTCGATAATTGAAACACCTGTTACTTCCAATTTTAGAGAAGGTCTAACTGCTCAAGAATATTTTATCTCTACTCACGGAGCTAGAAAAGGATTAGCTGACACTGCACTCAAAACAGCTAACTCTGGCTATTTAACAAGAAGATTAGTTGATGTAGCCCAAGATATGGTAGTTAGTGAAGAAGATTGTGGAACATCTAACGGAATTGTAATGAAATCAATTATTGATGGAGGACAGGTATTAGTGCCTTTAGGTGATAGAGTTTTAGGTAGAACTGTAGCAGAGGATGTTAAATCAATAGACGGTAAAGAAGTTCTTCTTAAAGCTGGAACTTTAATAGATGAAGATATAGTTGATACTTTAGATGAGAAGAATATATATGAGATCAAAGTTCGCTCAGCTATTCATTGCGATACTATTTATGGAATTTGTTCAAAATGTTACGGAAGAGATCTAGGAAGAGGGCACAAGGTTGATATAGGGGAATCTGTTGGCATAGTAGCTGCCCAATCTATAGGAGAACCAGGAACTCAATTAACCATGAGAACTTTTCATATAGGAGGTGCAGCTTCTGGAACTTCTGCTGAAGACAATATAGAAACAAACTTTTTAGGCAAGATAGTTTACAACACTAGGACAGTCAAAAAGAAAGATGGTACGTACATTTCTTTATCTCAATCCTCCGATATTACCGTTGTAGATGAGACGGGAAGAATTGTTGAAAGTTATAAGGTGCCTTATGGAACGGTATTAAATTTTGCTACTGGAAGTAAAGTTAACCCTGGAGATATTCTTGCTACTTGGGATCCGTTATCGAGACCTGTAATTGCTGAGGTCGCTGGTAAGGCTAAATTCGTAGACATTGAAGACGGTATTACAGCTAAGGTTAAACAAGATAATTTAACTGGTATAAGTAATATTGAAATAATAGATGTTACTGATAGACCTAAAGGGGACGCTCAAGATAAAAGACCATCCATTCATATTGTTGATGGCAGAGGTAAAGAAAAAACTCTACCAGATTCAGAAGCTCCTGCATTTTATACATTGCCTGGAAATGCTTTCGTGCAATTAAATGATGGTCAAGATGTTGAAGTCGGAGAAGTGATTGCCAGGATTTCTCAAGAATCAGCTAAAACTAAAGATATTACTGGAGGATTGCCTAGAGTTGCAGATTTATTTGAAGCTAGAAAACCTAAAGAACCTGCTATTCTTGCTCAAGCTTCCGGCATAGTTTCTTGGGGTAAACCTACTAAAGGTAAAGAAAGGCTGGTAATTACAGATGAAGAAGGCAATGAGCATGCAACCTTAATCCTAAGGACGAGACATATAAATGTTTTTGAAGGTGAAAGGGTTGAAAAAGGTGACATAGTTTCTGATGGAGCTATGAGCCCACATGACATATTGGCCTTAAGAGGTCTAGAGGAGTTAACCGACTACATTGTAAATGGCATTCAAGAGGTTTACAGACTGCAAGGCGTAAGCATCAATGATAAGCATATTGAGGTAATATTAAACCAAATGCTTAGAAAGGTAGTGGTTACGGATCCTGGAGATTCAGAATTCATCATTGGCGAGCAAACTGAATTTTCAAAAGTAAAAGAAGCAAACTTAGCTCTACGAGAAGCCAAAAAAGCTGAAATTCAATATGATAGGATTTTACTTGGTATTACAAAAGCTTCGCTTGCGACGGAATCATTTATTTCAGCTGCATCTTTTCAAGAGACAACAAGAGTTCTCACAGAAGCAGCTACAACTGGTAGAGTCGACCATTTGAGAGGATTAAAAGAGAATGTTGTAGTTGGTAGATTGATACCTGCAGGCTCAGGCTTAGCAAAATTAAATACAGAAATAGACAATGTGGAAGAAGATTTTGAAATTGATCTTGAGAAAGCATTAAGTGAGGCGTTAAATGAAGAAGACTAATTCGTTGACCTTACTTCAAGGTCTCTTTACAATTCGCAACTTTTATAATAATTGAACAATGGCTACTGTAAATCAACTCGTTAGAAAACCTAGAAAAAGAAAGGTTATAAAGACAGACGTTCCTGCCTTAAAAGGTTCTCCTCAAAGGAGGGGAGTGTGCACTAGAGTTTATACAACCACTCCAAAGAAGCCTAATTCTGCATTAAGAAAAGTATGTAAGGTAAGACTTACTTCTGGCTTTGAAGTTATTTCATACATTGGCGGTGAAGGTCATAACTTACAAGAACACTCTGTTGTATTGATAAGGGGCGGAAGAGTTAAAGATTTACCTGGTGTTAGGTATCATACTGTAAGAGGCACATTAGATACTTCAGGGGTAGATGATAGAAAACAAAGGCGTTCAAAATATGGCGCCAAAAAACCTAAATAACAATGTCTAGAAGAAAAGCAGCACCTAAAAGAAAAATATTACCAGATCCTAAATTTGGCAACTTAAAGGTTGCTAAATTCATGAATCAGATCATGAAAAATGGTAAAAAATCAGTTGCAGAGAAGATCATCTATGGTGCTTTCGATGAGATTTCTAAGAAATCAGATAAAGAGCCTATCGAAGTTTTTGAAAAGGCTTTAGAAGAAGTGGGTCCTATGGTGGAAGTCAAAGCAAGAAGAGTTGGAGGTGCTACTTACCAAATTCCAATGGAAGTTAGACCAGCCAGAAGAAGTGCTTTAGCGATGCGATGGATTGCAACTTATGCTAAGTCTAGATCTGAAAAAAATATGACACTTAGACTTGCGAATGAACTTTTAGAAGCTTGCGAAGGAAGAGGTGAAGCGGTGAAGAAAAAAGAAGATACTCACAGAATGGCAGAAGCTAATAGAGCTTTCTCTCATTTCAGATTTTAATAATTAATACATAAATAGATTATGGCCAGAACTACACCGCTAGAACTGTATAGAAATATTGGTATTTGTGCTCATGTTGATGCTGGAAAAACCACAACCACGGAAAGAGTCCTTTTCTATACTGGAATTTCTCACAAAATTGGAGAAGTCCATGACGGTGCAGCTGTAATGGATTGGATGGAACAGGAGCAAGAAAGAGGTATAACTATAACCTCTGCTGCAACTACTTGTTTTTGGGAAGGTACAGCAAAGCAATATAAACAACACAGATTTAATATCATTGATACTCCTGGACACGTAGATTTTACGATAGAAGTTGAAAGATCGTTGAGAGTTTTAGATGGAGCTGTTGTTGTATTTTGTGGTAGTTCAGGAGTTGAACCTCAATCCGAAACTGTATGGAGGCAGGCAAATAGATATGAAGTACCAAGAATTGCTTTCATAAACAAAATGGATAGAGCTGGTGCTGATTTTTTAAGAGTTGTAGAGCAAATGAAGTCAAGATTAGGTGCTAATCCTGTACCTATCCAACTGGCCATTGGTGCCGAAGATAATTTCAAGGGAGTTGTGGACCTTATAAAAATGAAAGCCATATATTGGGATGGGGATGATATGGGAACCACATTTGAATTAAAAGAGATTCCTGAAGATATGCAGAATCTAGCCAATGAGTGGCGTGAAAAAATGGTTGAGTCAGCTGCTGAGTCTAATGAAGAAATTATGGATAAATATCTAGAAGAAGGAGATTTATCTGAGAAAGATATTATTAAGGGCTTAAGAGAAAGAACTTTAAATAACGAAATAGTCCCATGCCTCTGTGGCTCAGCCTTCAAGAATAAGGGTGTTCAAACAATGTTAGATGCAGTTATCGATTATCTTCCAGCCCCTAATGAAGTTAAGGCAGTAACTGGTATTCTTGAAAATGAAGAAGAAGGTTCAAGACAATCAGATGATGACGCACCATTTGCTGGAATTGCTTTTAAAATTGCTACAGATCCTTTTGTAGGCTCTTTAACTTTTGTAAGAGTATATTCAGGCACTTTAAATACTGGTGATTCTGTTTTCTTACCTATTAAAGGAAAAAAAGAAAGAGTGGGAAGAATGCTACAGATGCATTCGAATAAAAGGGAAGAGATTTCAGAAGCAAGGGCCGGCGATATTTGTGCAGTAATAGGTTTAAAAGATGCTATAACTGGTGAAACTTTATGTGATGAGAAAGACAAGATAACTTTAGAGCAAATGAACTTTCCTGAACCAGTTATTTCAGTAGCCGTAGAACCAAAGACCAAAGAAGACCAAGAAAAAATGGGAATTGCTCTTGGAAGATTAGCTCAAGAAGATCCTTCCTTTAAACTTAGAACAGATGAAGAGTCAGGACAAACAATTATTTCTGGCATGGGAGAACTACATCTTGATGTTCTAGTGGATAGAATGAGAAGAGAATTTAATGTTGAAGCTAATATGGGCAAACCTCAGGTGGCCTATAGAGAAACTATTAGAAAACAAGTAGAACAAGAATCTAAATTTGTTAGGCAATCTGGCGGTAGGGGTCAATATGGGCATGTTTATATAAGAATTGAACCTCTTGTAAACAGTGAAGATAATGATGAAACTTATGAGTTTGTTAATGAGATAGTAGGAGGAGCTATTCCAAGAGAGTTTATACCTGCTGTTGATAAGGGATGCAGAGAGCAAATGGAAATGGGTGTGATAGCCGGATATCCGCTTGTTAATGTTAAAGTTTCCCTATATGACGGTTCTTTTCATGACGTTGATTCCAGTGAAGTTGCATTCAAGGTTGCTGGTTCTACCGCACTTAAAGAAGGAGCTCAGAAAGCAGATCCGGTTATTTTAGAACCTGTGATGAGCCTAGAAGTAGTTACACCTGAAGAATATATGGGGGATGTAGTTGGGGATCTTAATAGAAGAAGAGGAATAATCCATGGTATGGAAGATGGGCCTTCTGGAAAAATTGTTTCTGGCGAAGTCCCTCTTGCTGAAATGTTTGGGTATGCAACTGATCTAAGGTCTTCTTCACAGGGTAGAGCTACGTTCACTATGGAACCTTTAAAATATTCTGAAGTACCTTCAAATGTTGCAGAAGTTATTATTAACAAAAACGATTAATATTTGAACCATAGATTTCTTTGTAACCCCTTTTATTAAAGGTTTTTTTTCACTTTTTTGTTGACACAAGCAGGTCACAAAACTAGAATTGCGGCTCGTTTTGTTTTAAGGGCCTTTATCTAAATTTTTTGTTGGTATAAGGCGGTTTTTATTAATAAATCAGCCTACTTTGTAGGGGGGTTTTTTTACGCTATTTATTTGAAGGAATAATTAGAATATATATGCAAGATCAAAGTATCAGAATAAGGCTAAAAGCCTTTGATCATAAGCTTATTGACCGTTCTGCTAGAGAAATAGTAGAGACGGTTAAGCGCACTGGAGCTAAAGTAAAAGGACCTATTCCAATGCCAGTAAAAAAACATAAGACCACCATCCTAATTTCTCCCCACAAAGACAAAGACGCAAGAGACCAATACGAAATCAGAACCCATAAAAGAACCTTAGATATTCTAGAACCCTCAGAAAAAACCTTAGATGCCCTTACAAAACTTGAACTATCTGCAGGTGTAGTTGTTCAAATCAGTTTAGATGAGAATAAATAGTCATGACGATAGGATTAGTAGGTAAAAAACAAGGAATGACAAGAATATTCACTCCTGAAGGTGAAGGTTATGCTGTAAGTGTAGTTAGTGTTAATCCCAACACAATAACTCAAATAAAATCTCTTGAAGTTGATGGCTACTCTTCTGTCCAAGTAACAACAGGAGAAAAAAAAGAAAAGCATATAAAAAAACCTATATCTGGTCATTATAAGAAAAAAGGAATAAATCCTGGAGATGGACTATGGGAGTTTAGGGTAGATCCAGAAAAGCTAGAAGACCTAGAAGTGGGTGGGCAGTTATTTTTAGAACAATTTGAAGAAGGTCAATCAGTTGATGTTCAGGGAAAATCCAAAGGAAAAGGCTTTGCTGGAACAGTCAAAAGATGGAATTTTAAGATGCAAGATGCATCGCACGGAAATTCGATTTCTCACAGAGCTCCTGGTTCTATTGGCCAATGCCAAACACCAGGAAAGGTTTGGAAAGGTAAAAAGATGTCAGGCCATATGGGAGATGAAAGAAAGACTATTCAAAATCTTAAAATAGCTTCAATAGATTTAAATAATAACTTATTGCTCATAAAAGGATCTATTCCTGGACCCACAGGTTCTAATGTCATACTTAAACCGTCAATAAAACAATAATGGAAATAAAAGTTTTAAACCAAAATGGTTCAGGAGATTCAAGCGTTTCTCTTCCTGACTCAGTATTTGGTCAAAAGTTTAATGCTGACTTAGTTCATCAGTTAGTTACAACTTACACAGCAAATGGTCATCAAAATACAAAAGGCCAGAAGAATAGATCGGCTGTAAGAGGTGGAGGAAAGAAACCTTGGAAGCAGAAAGGAACTGGTAGAGCAAGAGCAGGAACTATTCGTTCTCCTATCTGGAGAGGTGGTGGTATGACTTTTGCTCATAATTACAAAAAAAATACTCCAAAAAAAATAAATAAGAAAATGTACAGGTCAGCTATGCGTTCTATTTGGTCTAAGTTAGCTGAAGAAAATAAGATTATTGCGGTTAATGAAATAAATATTGATGAACCTGTAAGAACTTCACAAGTTAAGAAAATTCTATCAGACATTGGGGTCTCAAAAGCTTTGGTAGTTCTTAATAAGAATAATGAATCCCTCAATAAAGCTTCAAGAAATCTTAAAGAATGTGATGTATTAACTATTAATTCTATAAACCCTTCTTTACTTATAAATGCAGATAACGTGGTAGTGACATCTGAAACAATAACTACATTAACTGAGGTATTGGCGTAATGAGAACAGAGCTTTACTCAGTAATTAAGTCTCCGTATTTAACGGAAAAAGTATCTACGTTAATGGGAGAAGCTAATCAGTACGCATTTAAAGTTGATTCAAATGCAACAAAGTTACAGATAAAAAAAGCAGTTGAAGGTTATTTTTCTGTAGATGTTGAAAATGTAAATGTAGTAAAAGTTAAGGGAAAGAATAAGCGTTCTAGATACAGAATTAAGAAAAGATCAGATTGGAAAAAAGCCTATGTGCGTCTTGCAGCAGGCCAGTCAATAGAAGTAGGTACGGAGTAATGGCTACACAAATTAAAAAATCAAAACCAACTTCACCGGGACGTCGATTTAGGTCCTGGGTATCTAGAGATGATCTGCATAAAGGAGATCCGCATGCAGCACTTCTTAGTCCCAAGAAACAAAAATCAGGTCGCAATAACCAAGGAAGAATAACCTCTAGACATAGAGGGGGTGGGCACAAGAAACATTATAGAGTCATAGATTTCAAGAGAAATAAAGATGGTATACCTGCAAAAGTAGAAACCATAGAATATGATCCAAATAGGTCGGCAAACATAGCTTTGGTTCTTTATGCTGATGGAGAAAGAAAATACATAATCTCTCCAGAAGGCTTATCAGTAGGAAATGAAATAATCTCGGGAGAAGAATCTCCAATCAAGACTGGCAACACATTATGTTTAAAGCATATGCCCTTAGGTACTGTTGTCCATTGTATAGAGTTGTTTCCAGGAAAGGGCGCTCAAATGTCTAGAAGTGCTGGAACTTCTGCCCAAATCCTAGCAATTGAAGGAAGGTACGTCACTTTAAGGTTACGAAGCGGTGAAGTTAGAAGAGTATTGTCAGATTGCAGAGCCACCATAGGAAGCGTCTCAAATCCTGAACATTCTTTAAGATCTATCGGAAAAGCCGGAGCTAAAAGATGGATGGGTATAAGGCCTAGCGTAAGAGGAGTTGCTATGAACCCTGTTGATCACCCTCACGGAGGTGGAGAAGGTAAGACTTCAGGCGGAAGACATCCTGTAACCCCTTGGGGTGTTCCTACAAAAGGTTACAAAACTCGTAAAAAGACTAAAAGTAGTGATCGTATGATCGTAAGAAGAAGGAATTGATAAAAATATGCCTAGATCATTAAAAAAAGGACCATTTGTAGATTTGCACTTACTTAAGAAGGTAGAGAAGGCATTATCTACAAACGATAAAAAGCCCATCAAAACCTGGTCAAGAAGATCAATGATAACTCCTGATATGGTTGGTCTAAATATCGCTGTACATAATGGAAGACAACACGTACCAATCTTTATACAGGAAGATATGGTTGGGCATAAATTAGGAGAATTTGTTTTAACAAGAACATTTAGGATGCATTCTGGAGATAGAAGCTAAATCATGAGTCAGTCAACAGCAAAATTAAGAAGCGCAAGAGTATCTAGCCAAAAGGCTAGATTGGTTGCAAATCAGATTAGAGGAAAGAAAGTAGAAGAGGCTATGGGCATTCTCACTTTTGCACCTCAGAAATCTGCTCACATTATCAAAAAGATTTTAGAATCTGCGATTGCCAATGCAGAACATAATCAGGGTCTAGATGCTGACTCTTTATTTGTTTCGATAATTGCAGTTGATGAAAGTTTCACAATGAAACGTATTAGAGCAAGAGCTAGAGGAAGGGCAGATAGATACTTTAAAAGAAGTTGTAATATTTCATTAACTTTAGAGGAAAAGGTTTAATAATGGGACAAAAAGTACATCCAATAGGTTTTAGACTAGGTATAACTACTCAGCACACTTCGAACTGGTATGCGGAGAAATCTCAATATACTGAGAATTTATTAAAAGATATAGAAGTAAGAGAGCACCTGGAAAAGAAACTTTCTCATGCCTCGGTCAGTAGGATTGATATTGAACGAACTGCCGATAATGCCAGGGTCTTAATACATACAGCAAGACCAGGTGTTGTTATAGGAAAGAAGGGTGAAGACATAGATAAAATGAGAGAGGACATTACTCAAAGAATGGGTATTCCAGTTACTTTAAGTATTCAAGAGATCAGAAAACCAGATTTAGATGCAAAGTTGTTGGCAGAAAGCGTAGCTCAGCAGTTAGAGAGAAGAGTTATGTTTCGAAGAGCCATGAAAAGAGCTGTTCAGAATGCCATGAGACAAGGAGCAGAAGGAGTAAAGATTAGAGTTGCTGGCAGGCTTGGAGGTGCAGAAATTGCAAGAGCTGAGATTCAAAAAGAAGGAAGAGTTCCGTTGCATACTTTAAGGGCTGATGTTGATTATGGACTGGCTGAAGCAAATACCACATACGGCGTAATAGGAGTCAAAGCATGGGTCTTCAGAGGTGAAGTGTTAGACAAGAAAAAGAAGGATTCTGAATAAAGGTGTAAGAGATGTTTCAACCTAAAAGAACAAAATACAGAAAACAACAAAAGGGCAGAAATACAGGGAATGCTCAAAGAGGAGCTACTCTAAGTTTTGGAACTTTTGGTTTAAAGGCCACGGAAAGAGGGCAATTGACCTCGAGGCAAATTGAGGCTGCAAGAAGAGCTATGACTAGACATGTAAAAAGAGGAGCTAAAATTTGGATAAGAGTATTCCCAGATAAACCTATAACTAAAAAGCCCTTAGAAGTAAGGCAAGGTAAGGGTAAGGGAAATGTGGAATATTGGGTATGTCCTATAAAACCTGGCAAAGTTTTATATGAAATGGAAGGAGTTGATGAAGAGCTTGCTAAGGAAGCTTTTGCTTTAGCTTCAGCAAAGATGCCAATAGCAACAACCTTTATAAGGAGAGTCTAATGGCTAAAGAGAGTTTATTAAGTAAATTGAGAAGTAAAGCTACTGACACTAGCAATGAAGAAGGCAATTTAAGAAAAGAACTGATGGAATTAAGAGTTCAGCATTCTTCCGGACAACTGAAAGAGACTCATAAAATAAGGGAAATTAGGAAAGCAATTGCGCAATTAAAAACCTTAAGTAATGAAGCCAAACAAGAAATAAAAGATGACTGAAATTAATACAAGAACTGAAACAGGCCTAGTTGTTAGCTCAAAAAGAGATAAGACCATTACTGTTGTAGTTGAAAGAAAGGTGAAACATCCTTTATATAAGAAGATTCTTAGAAGGTCTTCCAAGCTACAGGCGCATGATCAGGACAATACTTGTGCTGAAGGGGATCTAGTAACAATACAAGAGTGTAGTCCTTTGTCTAAGACTAAATCCTGGAAGCTATTAAAGATTGAGAAGAAAGTTCAAGAAATAAAGTAGATTAGAGAAATGATTCAAGAACAAAGTTATTTAGAAGTTGCTGATAATAGCGGAGCCAGAAAGCTTATGTGTATCAGAGTTCTTGGCGGTTCAAGAAAAAGATTTGCTCGAGTAGGGGACATAATTAAAGTAACTGTAAAAGAAGCGATACCAACCGGAAGAGTAAAGAAAGGTGAAGTGGTAGATGCAGTTATAGTCAGGACGAAGAATAAATTACGCAGACCTGATGGTTCTGCAATTCGGTTTGATGATAACGCAGCTGTTTTGATAAATGCGCAAAAGCAACCTATAGGTACAAGAGTTTTTGGCCCAGTTTCAAGAGAACTTAGGAATGAAGAATTTATGAGAATAGTTTCTTTGGCTCCGGAGGTACTGTAGATATGAATAAGATTAGAGTCGGAGATCAAGTTATTGTGATTGCTGGAAAAGATAAAGGTAAGCAAGGGTCAATTACAAAAATTCTTTCCAATGGCAGATGTTATGTTTCAGGAGTACAGATAGTAAAACGACATACAAAACCCAATCCTAATGCTGGAATAGCGGGTGGAGTTGTAGAAAAGGAAGCATCGATAGATATGTCTAATCTCTCTATTTATAACTCGTCTGCAAAAAAGGCTGACAAAGTAAGCATTAAATCATTAGAAGATGGCAGCAAAGTCAGAGTATTTAGATCTTCGGGCAAGGAGATAAAATAATGTTACCCTTAAAAGAGCACTATATTCAATCAGTAGTTCCAGAATTAAAGGAATCTATGAGTTTGGATTCAGTAATGGCAGTCCCTAAGGTAATGAAAGTTACTTTAAATATGGGCGTTGGCGAAGCAATGAATGACAAGAAACTCTTGGAGAGAGCAGTTGAAGACATGACGCTTATCTCTGGACAGAAACCTCTAGTAACTAAAGCAAGAAAATCAGTTGCTAATTTCAAGATAAGAGATGGTATGCCAATAGGGTGTAAAGTAACTTTGCGTGGTGACAGAATGTACGATTTTCTTCAAAGACTTCTTAGCATTGCAATTCCTAGGGAGCGTGATTTTAGGGGTCTTGAAGTTAAATCTTTTGATGGAAGAGGAAACTATTCATTAGGTATAAAGGAGCATATTATTTTCCCAGAAATCGACTACGACAAGGTAGATAAAATAAGAGGCCTTGATATTAGCATTTCTACTTCAGCGGAAGATGATAGTTCTGGAGAAGCTCTATTAAGAGCTATGAAATTCCCATTTAAGAATTAAGGAAATATATATGGCAAAAGCATCAATGAAAGCAAGAGAAGAAAGGAGAAGAAAGACAGTTCTTCGTTTTGCTAAAAAAAGAGCAGAACTTAAAGAGATCATAAGAAGCCCCAAGTCTTCAGATGAAGAAAGGGAATTAGCTCAAATTAAACTCCAAAAACTTCCTAGGGATGCAAATCCAATAAGGATGCAGAGACGGTGCGCTATTACTGGCAGACCACATGCTGTTTACAGGAAGTTTGGTTTGGGTAGGAATAAATTAAGAGAATTAGCTATGAAAGGTGACATACCTGGTTTAGTTAAATCAAGTTGGTAAGGATTATTTTATGAGTATGCAAGATCCAATAGCAGATTTGTTTTCTAGAATAAACAATGCACAAGCTCGAGGAAAAGCTAGTGTAGTTGTACCCTGTTCTAATAAAAAAATTAGTTTGCTTTCTCTTTTAAAAGAAGAAGGTTACATAGGTTCATTTAATGTTTCTGAGGATGCCAAACCTGAAATTGAAATTCAATTAAAGTATTTTGAAGGAGCTCCCGTTATCAAAGAGCTTAAGAGAATCAGTAAACCTGGTCTAAGGCAATATTCTAGTAAGAAAGAGATTCCTGAAATTAATGGAGGATTAGGTATAGCTGTTGTTTCAACGAATAAGGGCTTAATGACTGATCAAGAAGCTAAGGAAGCTGGTCTCGGTGGGGAATTAATCTGTTCAGTTTTTTAGAAGATAAATTATGGCAAGAACATCATTAAAACCAGTAGAGATACCAGAAGGTATATCTCTAGAAAATAAAAATAAAAATTTAGTTTTTTCAGGAAAGCTAGGTGAGATGTCTTTGCAAGTGCATGAAGATGTTGATGTTAAGCATGAAGATAATTCAATTAGCTTTTCTCCTAATAAAGGGACAAAAGAATCTTTAGCAATAACTGGAACGATGAGAGCCTTAGCTTCTAATATGATTCAAGGAGTTGAGACAGGTTTTGAAAAAAAACTTGAAATAAATGGAGTAGGTTATAGAGCTACTTTAGAAGGAAATGCAATTAATCTAAGTTTAGGTTTTTCGCATCCAATAAAGCATGACTTACCAGAAGGAGTAACTGCAGATCTGCCTAGCAATACAGAGATAATTTTAAAATCTATGGACAAGCAGCTGGTAGGTCAAGTGGCAGCAGAAATAAGAGATTACAGACCTCCGGAGCCTTATAAAGGTAAAGGAGTTAAGTATTCAGATGAAAGAATTATTAGAAAAGAATCTAAGAAAGCATAATCATGGGAATAAAAAGCGATAAAAGGCAAAAACGTGCTGTCAAGACCAGATCTAAGATAGCATTGACTGAGAATAATAGATTAACAATATTTAGATCTAATTCTCATATTTATGCTCAAATCATGACCCATAAAGGTAGTGAAGTTTTGGTTGCAGCTTCAACTGCTGAGTCAGATTTAAAGGATGAAAATAATGGAAACATAGAAGCTGCTTCGAAAATAGGTAAGGTGATTGCAGAAAGAGCTTTAGAGAAAGGTATAGACAAGGTCTCTTTTGATCGATCTGGCTATAAATATCATGGTCGTGTTAAAGCGCTAGCCGAGGCTGCTAGAGAAGCAGGTCTTTCATTTTAGGATAAATTATGAATATTAATACAACAACAGATACTGCAGGTTCTGAAGTTTTAGAAGAAAAACTAGTCCAAGTTAACAGAGTAGCGAAAGTTGTTAAAGGAGGAAGAATATTTGGTTTTACAGCTGTAACTGTAGTTGGCGATGGTAATGGAAAGATTGGCTTTGGAAGAGGTAAGGCAAGAGAAGTTCCAATAGCAATTCAAAAAGCTTTAGATCATGCAAGAAGGAATATGTTTGATATAGAATTAAAGGGCAATACTATTCAGTATCCAATTAAAACTAAATATGGAGCTTCAGTAATTTTTATGAAGCCTGCTGCACCTGGTACAGGAATCATAGCGGGAGGCGCTATGAGGGCGGTTTTAGAATTAGCAGGAGTCAAAGATGTCTTGGCTAAATGTTATGGATCTACTACTCCGGTGAATGTGGTTAGAGCGACTTTAAAAGCGTTGAGAGATATGGAGTCTCCTTCTAGGGTAGCTAAAAGGCTTGGTAGAGGTTAGAAATGACTGATAAATTACTTACGGTAAAGTTAAAAAAGAGTTTGATAGGGTCAAAAGACTATCAAAGACAGAGCGTTAGGGGCTTGGGTCTTTCTAAATTAGGCCAGGAAGTTTCCATCCAAGATACTCCAGAGAATAGAGGTATGATAAATAAAGCCAAACATTTATTAGAAGTAAACTAATTGGATAAGTAAGAATGAAGTTAAATGAACTAAAACCAAACCCGAAAAGATTGAAGGCTAGCAAAAGAGTTGGCCGAGGTACAGGAAGTGGTTCAGGTAAAACTAGTGGTAAAGGACATAAGGGGCTTAAATCTAGATCTGGAGGTCGAGTCAGAATTGGCTTTGAAGGAGGACAAATGCCTCTTCAGAAGAGAGTTCCTAAGTATGGATTTACTTCACGAACTAATATCAATTCAGAACAGCTTAGATTAAGTACATTAGTGCAATCAGGCTTAACTGAAGTAAATATAGAATCTTTGGTAAATGCAGATTTAATAAAGAATTCTACTAAGAAGGTAAAAATATTTCTTGATACAGACAAGTGTACAAAAATGAACCTTAAAGGAATAAATACTTCTCTTTCAGTTAAGAAAGCAATTGAAGATGCTGGAGGTTCAGTAGAAGAATAGTTATGGCAGTTAATCCATCAGTATTAGGTCAGAACAAAGGTCTTTCAGAGTTATGGAAGAGGCTCAGATTTGTCCTTATGGCAGTAATCATTTATAGAATAGGAACACATATACCTATTCCCGGTATAGATCCTGACAAGTTAGCTAATATATTTCAGCAGAATCAAGGAACATTACTAGATTTGTTTAATATGTTTTCAGGAGGTGCTCTAGAAAGAATGAGTATTATGGCTTTAAACATCATGCCTTATATAACTGCTTCTATCATAATGAGCCTCGTTGAAGGAACAACTCCTGCTTTGAAAAAAAGGTTCAGAGAAGAAGGCGAGGAAGGCAGAAGACTGAGAACTTCTTACGTGCGTTATGGAACGGTGCTTCTTGCCTTAATACAAGCCAGTGGACTTGCACTTGGGCTGCAAAACCAAGGGTTAGCTCTTGATCCAGGTTTTATGTTTCAGATCATTGCTGTTACTTCACTTGTTTCTGGCACTGTATTTCTAATGTGGTTAGGAGAATTGGTAACTGAAAAAGGAATTGGTAATGGTATTTCGATAATAATATTTTCTAGTATTGTAGCGGGACTCCCAAGAGCTGTTGGACAGGCTTTTGAGGGAGCAAGACAAGGCGATATAAATCTAATTATGCTGCTTTCAATTGCTCTAGTTGCAATAGCTGCTATAGCTTTCATAGTATGGATAGAAAGGGGTCAAAGAAGAATTACAGTAAATTATGCGAAAAGACAACAAGGAAGAAAGATGGTTCAGGGCCAAGCTTCATATCTTCCAATGAAAATAAATCAGGCAGGAGTTATACCTGCTATATTTGCGAGTAGTTTACTTTTATTTCCAGCTTCTGCTTCAACATGGTTTGGACAAGGTGAGGGATTTGAGTGGCTTCAAGAGATAGCTCTAGCTTTAGGACCAGGTCAACCTTTATATGTAATTCTTTTCTCTGCCTTGATAGCTTTCTTTTGTTTTTTTTATACAGCCTTACAATTTGACCCTAAAGAAATCTCAGAGAATCTAAGAAGATCCGGTGCATACATGCCTGGAATAAGACCTGGAGAGAATACCGCTGAATACATTGATGGGGTCATGACAAGACTAACGGTTTGGGGATCAGGTTATCTCATTCTTGTATGTTTAATGCCTCAATTCTTAATAGTTTCAGCCAATGTTCCTTTTTACCTTGGAGGAACTTCATTGTTAATTGCTGTGGTAGTTGTAATGGATTTTATGTCTCAGGTTCAATCACATTTGATGTCTCATCAATATGAATCTTTACTAAAAAAAGCAAATTTAAAGGGTTATGGCAGCAATCCATTAGGTGGTAGATAAATTATGAAAGTAAGAGCTTCAGTAAAAAAGATTTGCAGAAACTGCAAAATAGTTAAGAGAAAAGGGACCCTTTTCGTGATTTGTTCTACAGAACCAAGACACAAACAGAGACAAGGATAGAAGGAGAATTAAATGGCCCGTGTAGCAGGTATAAATATTCCAGATAATAAACATGCAGAGGTTTCTCTAACTTATGTCTATGGTATTGGAAAAACAAGAGCAAAAAGTATATGTCAAAAGATAGGGGTAGACCCCTCTACTAAGATTTCAGATTTAAATGAGGATCAACTTGAGTTGATAAGAACAGAGATAGGTAACTTCATTGTCGAAGGGGATTTAAGAAGAGAAGTTGCAACTAATATAAAGAGATTGCAAGATTTAGGCACTAATAGAGGCATCAGACATAGAAGACATTTACCTGTCAGAGGTCAAAAAACGAAAAATAATGCAAGAACTAGAAAAGGACCTAAACGTCCTATAAGAAGGTAAAGTTATGGCAACAAAAAAACAGAATAAAAGAAGAGTTAGTGAGGGCATTGCCCATATACATGCTTCATTCAACAATACTTTAATAAGTATTACCGACAAACAAGGTAATGCTATTGCACAATCCAGCTCAGGAGCTCAAGGTTTTAGAGGGTCTAGAAAGAGTACACCTTTTGCAGCACAGAAAGCTGCTGAAGCTGTAGGAGATAAAGTGAAAATGGCTGGTTTGGAAAGTTTAGAAATACAAGTGAGAGGTCCTGGATCGGGACGGGAGTCTGCTATAAGGGGTTTAAATTCAAAGGGGTTTAAGATAACCAAGATAACAGATGTCACTCCAGTACCTCACAATGGCTGTAGACCACCAAAAAGAAGGAGAGTTTAAATGGCTAGATATATAGGACCAAAATGTAAACTTTCCAGAAGAGAAGGACGTGATTTGTTATTAAAAAGTGGCATCAGATCACATGATTCCAAATGTAAATCTGAAACAGTACCTGGTCAGCATGGAAGAACTAGACGCCCAAGAATCTCCGATTACGGAGTTCAGTTAAGAGAAAAACAAAAAGTTAGAAGAATTTATGGAGTTATGGAGAAACAGTTTAAGACCTACTATAAACAGGCTGCTAGAAAGAAAGGTGTAACTGGTGATAATTTATTACAAATGTTAGAAAGCAGATTAGATAACGTTGTTTATAGAATGGGATTTGCTTCAACTAGAGCTGAAGCCAGGCAGCTAGTTAGCCATAAAGCCATCTTAGTTAATGAAAAAAAGGTAAATATACCGAGCTACCAGTTAAATCCAGGTGATAATGTTTCTTTAACAAACAAAGCCCAATCACAAAGCAGGGTTCAACAATCATTAGAAATAGCAAAAAATAGAGAAGAATGCGATTGGGTTGACGTAAATGAAGGAGTCTTCTCTGGAGTTTATAAGGCCATACCTGAAAGGTCTTCACTTGATACAGATATCAATGAAAATTTAATCATTGAGCTTTATTCAAAATAATACAGAGGAAAGAAATATGACAGATAATTATGACATCATTAAAGATTTTTTAACTCCAACAGAGATAGTTGTAGAAGAATTAGGTCCTAACAGGTCTAAGATAGTTCTTGAACCTCTAGAGCAAGGATTTGGTCACACCTTAGGAAATGCTCTAAGAAGAATAATATTATCTTCTATGCCTGGAACAGCTGTATCTGAAGTAAAGATAGATGGAGTACTTCATGAATACAGTACAATTGAAGGTGTTCAAGAGGATGTAATTGATATCCTTCTAAATCTCAAAGATCTATCAGTAAGACTTACTGAAGTCGAAGATGCTGAATTGACTCTAAATAAATCTGGCAGTGGAACTGTAACGGCTGCTGATATAGATCTACCTAATGGAGTGGAAGTAGTAAATCCTGACCATCATATCGCCACTTTAAATGCAGAAGGCACTTTGAGTATGACTATGCGAGTAACAAGAGGAAGAGGATTTGTTCCTGTTAAAGCTTTAGCTGAAGACGAAGGACAGGAAACTGGCCTCTTAAGACTTGATGCTACATACTCACCCATCAAAAGAGTAACTTATCAAGTAGACAATGCGAGAGTTGAGCAAAGGACTAACTTAGATAGGCTTTCAGTTGATATAGATACAGATGGAACTCTTGAAGCTGAAGAAATCTTAAGGATTTCCGCTACTATACTGCAACATCAGCTATCTGCTTTTGCCGAATTGGGCAGATTAGAAGAAGTAATTGAAGAAAAGGAAGAAGCCAAAATTGATCCGATTATGTTAAGGCCTGTAGATGAATTAGAATTAACTGTCAGATCTGCTAATTGCTTAAAAGCTGAGAACATTCATTATATTGGTGATTTAGTGACTAGAATGGAGTCCGATTTACTAAGAACACCGAATCTAGGCAAGAAATCACTGAATGAAATTAAAGAAGTTCTACTTTCAAGAGGATTATCTCTAGGTTTAATATTGGATAATTGGCCACCTGAAACTAATTAAAAATCAACATGAGACATAGAAAATCGGGTAGAAAATTAAATAGAAATAGTCCTCAAAGACATTCTCTAAAGAAGAGTCTTGCAATTTCAATAATAGAGCATGAATCTGTTAGCACTACTCTTGCCAAGGCCAAAGAAATCAGAGGATTTCTAGAGCCCCTAGTTACATTGGCTAAAGAAAATAGTGTAGCTAATCAAAGATTAGCATACTCAAAGCTAAGATCTAAAGAAGCTGTTGCTAAATTATTTGATGAGTTGGGACCGCGTTATAAGGATAGACCAGGTGGATATCTGAGGGTCATAAAGAGTGGCTTAAGGAATGGTGATAAAGCACCTTCCGCTCAGATAGAATTTGTTGACAGGCTAGAGGAAGTTGAAATTGATGAAGTTGTTGAAGAAGTCACTTCATAAACTTTAATTCTTTCTTTAAGTGTTTTCCTGTATGTGAGCCTTTTATCTTTGTAATTTGTTCTGGGGTTCCGGTTGCTATTATTTGCCCTCCTTCAGAACCTCCTTCAGGTCCTAAATCTATAACCCAGTCTGAGGATTTTATTACTTCCATATTATGTTCTATAACTACAACAGTATTTCCATTATCTCTTAATCTCTTAAGTACTTTTAAAAGTAATTCAATATCGTAAACATGCAAACCTGTCGTAGGTTCATCTAGAATATACAAAGTATGATTGGAAGGGCTTTTAGATAACTCTTTAGCTAACTTTACCCTTTGAGCTTCTCCTCCAGAGAGTGTCGTAGCTTGTTGGCCTAATTTTATGTATCCCAAACCAACATCTTTCAAAGTACTTAATTTCTTCTTGATCGAGGGTATAGAATCAAAAAACTCTAATGAATCTTCTACTGTCATGTTTAAGACCTCGAAGATATTTTTTCCTTTATATTTAATATCTAGAGTTTCTCTATTGTATCTATGTCCCTTACAAACATCACATTGAACATATACATCTGGTAAGAAGTGCATTTCAACTTTTATCACACCATCTCCTTGACAAGATTCGCATCTTCCACCTTTCACATTAAAGCTAAATCTGCCAATCTTGTATCCCCTGGATCTTGCTTCTTGTGTACCAGCGAAAAGTTCTCTCAAGGGTGTAAATAATCCAGTATATGTTGCAGGATTTGATCTTGGCGTTCTTCCTATAGGACTCTGACTAATTTCTATGATTTTGTCTACATCTTCAATTCCTGATATCTCTTTGAAAGGCTTGGCATCTCTTTTCTCGGCTTTTGACACTTCATTAGAAATTGCTGGTAAAAGAGTTTGATTGATTAGAGTTGATTTTCCTGAACCCGACACACCTGTAACACAAACAAATAAATCTAAAGGCAACTCTAGATTCACATCTTTTAAATTATGCCCATTAGCTTTTGAAAGCTTTATAAACCTTTCTTTATTAAATTTATTTCTTTTTTCTGGAATTGATATAGCTCTCTTTCCTGAAAGGTAATCACCCGTAATTGAATTTTTTGATTTTGCTATCTCTTTGGCTGTTCCTTGAGCACACACTTCACCGCCGTGCACACCAGCTCCTGGTCCGATGTCTACTATATGATCAGCATACAACATCGTTTCATGGTCATGCTCAACAACAATTACTGAATTTCCCATATCTCTTAGTTTTGTAAGAGTTTTAAGAAGTTTCTCATTATCTCTTTGATGCAGTCCTATTGAAGGCTCATCAAGAATATAGGTTACTCCTACTAAACCTGCTCCAATCTGACTCGCAAGTCTTATTCTTTGAGCTTCTCCTCCACTAAGGCTTTCTGCACTTCTCTCTAGAGTTAAATAGTTCAAACCAACATCAATCAGAAACTCCAAGCGCTCTTTCAATTCCTTAATTATCCTATCAGCTATTTCCTTTTTTGTTCCAGTTAAACTAAGGTTAGAAAAAAATTCAAATGCTTTATCGATAGTAAATGAAGTTATGTCAGGTAAATTAGTATCATTTATAAAGATATTTCTGGCTTCTTTTCTTAGACGCGTACCTGAACATTCTTTGCAGTCAGATAAACTAATCTGCTTAGAAAGATCTTCTCTTATATAGTTTGATTCCGTTTCTTTATATCTTCTGTTTATATTGTTTATAACTCCTTCAAAAGGAAATCTTCTATCAACTAGCTTGCCTCTCCTAGTTCTCCAGCTAAAATTAACTTGTCTCCCATCGCTTCCATTTAAGATTAGGTCTTTAGTTTTAGCATCAAAATTCTCAAAAGGCTCTTCCAGAGAAAATCCATATTCTTTCGCAAGACATTTAAATAAATGAAAATGATATTTATGACTCATATCCCAGCCGCGGATGGCTCCTTCACTTAAACTAGCCGTTGGCTCATGTACCACTTTTGCAATATCTACGTATGGCTTCACTCCTAAGCCTTCGCAGCCAGCACACGCTCCAGCAGGGTTGTTAAAAGTAAACAATCTTGGCTCTAAGTCTGGAATGCTATATCCGCATTTAGGACAAGCCATATTAGAGCTAAAAGCTTTATCTTCTTCTTGATCAATTAAAAAAAGTGTAAGACTTCCTTCTCCTAAACTTAGAGCGTTTTCTACAGATTCAGATAATCTTAGTTTAAAATTATCATCAACTTTTTTGGGCATTACTAATCTATCAATTACTGCCTCGATAGAGTGTTTTTTATTTTTATTTAATTTGGGAATATCGTCTACATCAACTGTTATACCATTTACTCGCATTCTGACATAGCCTTGAACTTTCAATTCTTCAAATACATGAAGGTGCTCACCTTTTTGATCTTTGATCATAGGAGCAAGTATCATAAATCGTGTTTCAGAATCTAAATCTAGAATTTTGTCACATATTTGATTAGAGCTTTGGCCTTCTAAAGAGATTTTATGATCTGGACACATAGGAGTGCCTGCTCTAGCAAAAAGGAGTCTTAAATAATCATAAATTTCGGTTACTGTTCCAACCGTAGATCTTGGATTATGAGAGGTTGTCTTTTGCTCAATTGATATGGCCGGAGATAAACCTTCAATATGATCAACATCAGGTTTCTCCATCATTGAAAGGAATTGTCTAGCGTATGCAGACAAGGATTCAACATACCTTCTTTGACCCTCTGCATAAAGAGTATCAAACGCTAGAGAAGACTTTCCAGAACCAGAAAGACCTGTAATTACAACAAGATTGTCTCTAGGGAGATCAACATCTATGTTTTTAAGATTATGCTGCCTGGCACCTCTAACTTTAATGTGCTTCATTTTTAAAAGAATTTATTATTTTGGAACTTTAATTTCGAAAAGTGATTATAATCCTAGTTGCAAAGATTAACTAAACTAAAAAATAACATGGCAAGAAGCGGAATAAATAAAGTAATACTCGTGGGAAACTTGGGCCAAGATCCAGAAGTAAAATATACAGCTGGTGGAGCTGCAGTGACAACATTAAGTTTAGCTACTTCGGATTCTTGGAAAGATAAAGAGACTGGAACTGATCAAGAAAGAACTGAATGGCATAGAGTAGTGTTATGGAGAAGGCTTGCAGAGATTGCAGGTGAGTATTTAAAAAAAGGATCTAAAATCTACATTGAAGGACAACTTCAAACCAGGAAATGGGAACAAGATGGTCAGACAAGATACACAACTGAGATTGTGGCTAGAGATATGCAATTTCTTGACAGTAGAGGTTCTTCAGACTCTTCTTACGAAGAAGCTAGCCAAGACGCTCAAACAGAGGAAGTACCTGAAAGTGGAATTACCGATGACGATATTCCTTTTTAGGAAATAGGTTTTTCGAAAATTAGCGTCGCGTTAGTACCACCAAAACCAAAACTATTACTTAAAACTCTAGTTAAGTCATGAGACTTATTTTTTTGTATTATGGGGAAGTTTTTTGCTTCTTCATCTAGGTTTTGTATATTTGCAGACCCAGCAACAAAACCATTCTCTAACATTATTAGGCTATATATAGATTCATGCACTCCTGCCGCTCCTAGTGAGTGGCCAGATAAAGATTTTGTTGAGCTAATCATTGGAATTTCACTACCAAATACATTTTTTATGGCATTAAGTTCAGTTATATCTCCAGCAGGCGTGCTAGTGCCATGAGCGTTTATGTAATCCACCTTCTTTTTTCCACACATATCCCAGGCCAGTTCCATACATCTCTCTGCTCCTTCTCCAGAAGGACTAACCATATCTTGCCCATCTGATGTAGCGGCATAACCCGTTAATTCTGCATAAATCTTTGCTCCTCTAGATAAAGCATGTTGCTT
>CESD01011148.1_pt1 | contig 31468 bp, 30 predicted proteins | sample 531191 | NCBI WGS metagenome assembly CESD01 (sample SAMEA2622021, study PRJEB7988) | marine metagenome | biome: marine biome (ENVO:00000447); feature: deep chlorophyll maximum layer (ENVO:xxxxxxxx); material: "saline water (ENVO:00002010), including plankton (ENVO:xxxxxxxx)" | depth 188 m
CGTTGATTCAACAGGAAAAGGGGGGAACCCTGGTTCTCTTGTTCAATTAGATGACGGTAGACTTGTAATTACTTATGGTTCACGGAAGGACCCTTACGGTATTTATGCTGTGATCTCTGAAAATGAAGGTAATCATTGGAGTAAACCAATTTGCTTGCGTAAAAGTAGCGGTAATCATGATATTGGATATACAAGATCAGTTTTGAGGGATGATGGCAAACTGATAACTGCTTACTATATAAATGACGATCCAAATGGAGAACGTTTCATAGAATCAACAATTACTGAATTTTAAGGTATTAATTATGTCAAAACGTCCAAACATACTCTTTATAATGGCTGATCAAATGAAAGCATCAATATTAAGAATTTATTATGAAATTGGAATAGAGGACAAAACACCTGTCGAATTACCGAATAAAGTAGGAAGAGAGTTTGATTTTAACTAAGTTAGTCAAATTTATTTAACTTTTTTTTATTAAACAATTTTTTTTATTTTGAATATATAAAATTATATGTATGTCTACAAATAATGATATTTCCATTTATTGGATTAGAAATGATCTTAGAATTTCAGATAATCTTGCTCTGTTAAAATCTAGTGAATTCAACAATGTTATACCTATCTTCATACTTGATAATGTAAATTCAGAAGAGAATAATTTGGGAGGTGCTAGCAGGTGGTGGCTACATAATTCATTAAAAAAATTAAATTCTAAATTTGACAATAAGATTTCTTTTTATAAAGGAGATCCTATACAAATATTCAAAGATATTGAAAAAAAACTCGAATTAAATGCTGTCTTTTGGAACAGGAGTTATGAACCATGGAGTATAGAGAGAGACAAGAAGATTAAAAAATATCTGACTGATAAAAATATAAAAGTTTACTCATATAACTCATCTTTATTATGGGAACCAACTGAAATCTTAAAATCAGACAAAACACCATATAAAGTTTTTACACCATTCTACAGAAAGGGGTGTCTCGTTCATTCAGAGCCAAGACTGCCGAGAGAAAATGCAAATTTAAATCATTTAATAAAAGATGAAAATAATTCAATGAGCATAAATTCTTTAGGCTTACTAGATAAATTTAAATGGTACGAAAACTTTGATAATCATTGGAATGTTGGTGAAGAGGGAGCTTTAGAAAAATTACAAATATTTTTGAGTGATGGATTAGATGGTTATAAAAATGGGAGAAACTTCCCAATGAAACAAAATGTTTCTCAACTTTCACCACATTTGCATTTCGGTGAAATATCCCCTAATAAAGTTTGGTATGAGTCAAACAAATATAAGGATATATATTCAGAAAAAGATGTAAGTCATTTTCAAAGTGAACTGGCCTGGAGAGAGTTTTCTTATTACCTTCTATTCCATTTTCCTCATATCATAAATGAAAATCTTCAAAGTAAATTTGATAACTTTGAATGGGATAATAATTTACAAAATTTAGAAAAATGGAAAAAGGGAGAAACCGGATACCCAATTATTGATGCAGGCATGCGAGAGTTATGGAATACAGGTTATATGCACAATAGGGTAAGAATGATAGTTGGTTCATTTTTAGTAAAAAACTTACTTTTACATTGGAAATCAGGAGAAAGATGGTTTTGGGACTGTTTAGTTGATGCTGATTTAGCCTCAAATACAGCAAGTTGGCAGTGGGTTGCTGGAACTGGTGCAGATGCAGCTCCATATTTTAGAATTTTTAATCCAGTAACTCAAGGTATCAAGTTTGATCCCCAAGGTGAATATATTAAAAAACATGTCCCAGAACTAAAAGATTTAGATAACAAATATCTTTACAGTCCATGGGAAGCTTCAACTCAAGACCTTGAAAAGGCTAATATTTTTTTAGGTCAAAATTATCCTCATCCAATCATTGATCTCAAGGACTCTAGGAATAAAGCTCTTGAAAATTTTTCTAATTTGTAAAATCATTAAGAATTGTAATGATTAATAAAATTTATCTCTTATCAATAGTCTATGCTTTTGTTATTGGTGGCTTTTTTGGCCTTTGGTTAAATTTAGGGGCCTTTTGGGGTATCGTGATAGGAGTCATTACTTTAGTTCTTACTATTTATTCTGAAAAAATAAGACAAAATAACAATAAAAATAAATAATTATACAAGATGATAAAAAAAGAAAATCAAAACTCATTAATAAATCTATTTATTTCATATTTGCTCGCAATTTTAATAGGTGCATTGTTAGGGATGTTTCTCTGTAAAATTCTGTAGAGAAATATATAAATTACATTGTGCTATTATTTCAATGTAATAAACTAATCTTATGAATGACACAAATCTAGAAATTCACTTAGGTGACAACTTAAAAATACTAAAAAAATTCAAGGATAAATCTATTGATCTAATTTATATTGACCCGCCATTTAATACAGGAAAAATACAATCAAGGACTAGAATAAAAACAACAAGATCTGATGATGGTGACAGAATTGGATTCAAAGGCCAGACTTACAAAACTGAAATACTTGGAAAGCAAAGCTATAAAGATATTTTTGATGATTACATAGAATTTTTAAGAGAAAGAATAATTGAAGCAAAAAGAATTTTGAAACCTAATGGTAGCTTTTTTTTACATCTTGATTATAGAGAAATACACTATGCAAAAGTAATGTGCGATGAAATATTTGGGCGAGAGTCATTCATCAATGAGATAATTTGGTCCTATGATTACGGTGCAAGAAGTAAAAGTAAATGGTCTGCTAAACACGATAACATCCTATGGTATGCAATAAATCCAGATGATTACACTTTCAATTATGATGAAATAGACAGGATCCCCTATCTTGCCCCAAGCTTAGTAGGTCCTGAAAAAGCTGCAAAAGGTAAAACACCAACAGATTCTTGGTGGCACACAATAGTGAGTCCAAATGGTAAAGAGAAAACAGGTTATCCTACTCAAAAACCTATGGGAGTATTAAATAGAATTATCAGGGTTCACTCAAACAAAAATGATAAAGTTCTAGATTTTTTTGCAGGAGCAGGGACAACAGGGGAAGCTGCAATCCAAAATAAAAGGAACGCTATCTTAATTGATAATTATGATCAAGCTGTAAAAGTAATGAAAAAGCGTTTCGAATTTCATAAAAACACAAAATATTTAACCCACTAGTTTAGAGATGGAAAATAACAAAAAATATCCTGATATTGAAGTTGTTGTAATTGGAGCAGGCATAGCTGGATTATGTACTAGCTACTTTCTAACAAAGAAAAAAATTGACCATATAGTTATTGAAAGAGGAGAAATCGCAAACACTTGGAACCATGAGAGGTGGGATAATTTTTATCTTGTTAACCCAAACTGGGCTATGAAAATACCTGAATTTGGATTTGATTCGGATCATTTTCCTTCGGATAACCCAGATGGCTTTCTCAATAAATCAGAAGTGATAAGTTACATAAAGGCTTTCGGAAATTTTATAGGCTCAAAAATTTATGAAAAAGAAAATGTAGAAAATGTTTCAAAGTATAAAAATAATTACGTATTAACTACATCAAAAAGAAAAATTTCAGCCAAAAATATTGTTATAGCAAGTGGAGCATTCGGAAATGCTCATATTCCTGAAATGCATAATAAATTAAGTAAAAATATATTTCAAATACATTCTTCAAATTATAAAAACTCAGGAGAATTACCTGATGGGAATGTAATTGTAGTTGGATCAGGGCAGTCAGGAGCACAAATAGCGGAAGATTTGCTTGACTCTGGTAAAAAAGTTTGGCTTGCGGTAAGTAAATGTGGCAGAAGGCCAAGAAGATATAGGGGAAAAGACTCTTCATGGTGGAATTATGAAATGGGATCTTTTGATAAAACTGTAAAAGATGTTCCATTTAAGGATAGATGGTCTTGTAGCTCACATACCTCAGGAAGTAAAGGAGGTCATGATATCAACTTACTTGATTTACATCAAAGAGGGTTAAACCTTTGTGGGTCAATCAAAGATTGCAAAGATAAGTTCGTCTATATAAATAATGATCTATACAAAAATATAAAATTTTCAGATGAGCATGCTCTTAATTGGGCAAAGAATGTTGATAAATATATAAAAAATACTAAATTAATGGCACCCAAAGAAGAAATTCTACCCGATCTAAGAATTGAAAAAACAAGGCTACAATCTATTTCAAAGTTAGATGCTAATGAAAACAATACAAGTATAATCTGGGCAACGGGTTTTAGGTATAATTTTGATTGGATTGATCTAAATATAACAGATGAAAATAATCACCCTATACAAAATCGAGGAGTGACAAATCATTCTGGTCTTTATTTTATGGGACTACAGTGGATGTATTCCTCAAAATCAGCTCAATTTATAGGAGTTTCAGAAGATGCAAAATATATAGTAGAAGAAATAGAAAAAAAAATATGAATTTTTACAAAATAAACTTATTTGTTAGCTTTATAAGCCTAATAGTTGCTACTATTTATTTGATTTTTTTCTCAGATATTAATATTTCTATAATAATTCCAGGGGTTTTATTTTTACTAGTTTTATTGATTATGGCTATTCTATTAAAAGTAAAATCAAAATAATGTTTTTTTATCGTCGAAAAAGATTAGAATATAATCTATGAAAACAGAACAGTGTAAAAATGATTTTTGTAAATGCAATCCATGCAAATGCATTAATTGTGACTGTTCAGAAATTCTAAGTAACAAATGTAATGAAACTTACATTTAAGTACTCGCTTCTTACAAATAAATTATTAAATAAAAGGAGATATAATGCCAGTTGATAAATTAATAGTAGGCCCAATGGTAGCTGTTGCAACGCCGTTTAAGGATGATTTCTCAATAGACTATAAAGCCTTCGAAACAAACTTAAAATTTATGACCGACAAAGGCCTAAAAAACGAAAATTCAACATTACTCATAGGTGGAGCAGGAGGAGAACATCCTGTGCTAAATGTTGAAGAAAGAATAGAACTAATGAAAGTAGCAGTTGAATCAGTCGACAATAAAGTCCCTGTTCTCACTTCAATCCAACATACTGACTGGAGAGAAATTATAAAGATGGCTAAAGCTGCTTCAGAGAACGGAATATATGGATGCCAACTTGGACCAACTTATTATTACATGCCAACTAAACAGGATGTAATAGATCTATTTGAAAGAGTAGCAAATGAAACAGATGTAAACTTAATGATTTATCATACATGGTGGGATGGATTTGTTATGGACTTTGAATTGTTAGATCATCTAGTGGAAATACCAAACGTAAACTCCATTAAGTGGAGCCACGAAAACATAAAGCTTTTTAGAGATGGGTTAGAAAGATACTCAAGTAAAATAAACATGATTGATAACTCAGGGAATCATATCTTGAGTAATATTTATGGAGCATCTGGATTTATTACTCATCTTAGTAGTTTTTGGCCTGAATATCCTGAAATGATTTGGGAGTCACTTAAAGAAAAAGACTATACAAAAGCCAAAAATCTATTGGGAGGATTTAAGTCTGATTGGATGAAGTGGGTGGGAAAAGTTGTTCAGGAAACCGGAGGAGAAGGTCCATTTATCAAGGTTGCTATGGAGTTAGTAGGCTTAAAATCTGGTCCACCTAGGCCTCCTTCAAAAAAACCTTCAAATGAATTAATAAAAGAACTAGATTTAATATTGAAAAAACATAATGTCCCTAGGTATGAATAAAAATAATATAATGTGGATATGGAAACTAAAAATCTAGAAGTATATAGAAATAACTTAAGACATTCAGCCGCTCATTTATTGGCTGAGGCTGTACTAAAATTATATCCAAATGCCAAAATCACACTAGGACCTCCAATCACAGATGGTTTTTATTACGATTTCGATATAGATATTACATTCTCTCCTCAAGATCTTATTGCCATTGAAAGAGAAATGAAAAGATCAGTGAAAAGAAACTCTAAGTTTGAATGCAATGAACTTTCTAGGGCTGAAGCTTTAGAGGTTTACAAAGATAATCCTTACAAAATAGAAATAATAAACTCAATGTCTGAAGAAGAAATAATCACTGAGTACAGCCATTCTGACGGTAAGTTTAAAGATTTATGTAGAGGTGGGCATATTGAAAAGACAGGAGAAATAAAAGCATTAAAGTTATTATCCACAGCAGGTGCATACTGGAGAGGTGATGAAAATAATAAAATGCTTCAAAGAATATACGGTACAGCTTGGGAAAGTGAGGAGCTTCAAAAAGATTATCTAGATAAAAGACAAAAGGCTATAGAAAGCGACCACAGAAAATTAGGAACTTCTTTAGATCTGTTTTTTTTAGACCCTATCAGCCCTGCAAATCCATTTTTCTTACCAAATGGAGCATTTATTTATAATAAATTAATTGAATTTGTTCGAAATTTATATGACAAATATGGTTATCAAGAAGTCATAACTCCACAACTTTTTTCAACTGACCTTTGGAAAACTTCAGGGCATTACGATTTTTACTTAGATAATATGTATATGATGGAAATCGATGAAAATGAAGTTGGGGTTAAACCAATGAATTGCCCCGCACATGCCGTTATTTACAAATCCACACTTAGATCTTATAGAGACCTACCTTTAAGATTAGCGGATTTTGGAAGACTTCACAGATACGAAAGATCTGGAGTTACCCATGGTTTAACTAGAGTTCGATCGTTTTCTCAGGACGATGCACATATCTTTTGCTCTACTAAAGATGCTGGTATTGAAATAAAAAGTTTTCTTGAAATGTTAAGAGAAAGTTATTCAGCATTTGGATTTGATAAACCAAGAATGACACTCTCATTGAGGCCTGAAAAAAGAGCCGGAAGTGATGAAATGTGGGATATAGCTGAAGAGCAATTGAGAACTGTTATTCGTGAATTTGATTCAAATTTTGAAGAAGTAGAAGGCGAAGGAGCTTTTTATGGCCCTAAAATAGACATTTTTATTCCTGATGTAATGGGTAGAGAGTGGCAACTAGGAACGGCCCAAATGGACTTTTCTTTGCCTGAAAGATTTAACTTAGACTTTATTAATTCTGATGGAGAAAAAGAAAGGCCAGTAGTTATTCATAGAGCTATGCTTGGTTCGATTGAAAGGTTTATAGGAATTCTATTGGAACATACTGGTGGAGATCTACCCTTTTGGTTAGCGCCAAAACAAGTTAACATCATACCTATTTCTGATAAACATCAAGATTATTCTGAAGATTTATTGAATGATCTTACAGGTCATGGTTATAGAGCGCACTTAGATAATACCAATGAAAGACTTGGTCAAAAAATTAGAAATAGCGAAATGAAAAAAATACCCATAATGATTATAGTTGGAGACAAAGAAATAGAATCTAATACTGTATCTGTAAGAACCAGATCTCTTGGAGATTTAGGTAGCCTCAGTAAAGATGAACTTATAGAAAAATTAATTTCATTATAAAATAATTTTTTTTTTTACCTATTATTCGGTATCATATAACCAAATAAAAATATAGAATCAAATTGAAAACTACATAGTTTTGTTCAAAGAGGAATGAAATGGCTGAAAAAGAAGTATCGCTAAACAGAGGTCTGCAAGGAGTATATCTAGACAGAACCAATACAACTTTTATTGACGGAAAAGAAGGTGTATTAGAATATAGTGGTTTTAATATACATGACCTTGCTGAAAATTCAAATTTTGAAGAAACTTCTTATTTATTAATGTATGGAGATTTACCCAATCAAAGACAGCTAAATGATTTTGATAAATCCTTAAAGGATTCCAGGATACTCCCAAAAGAGATTTATGATGTAATTGATATTGTAAAAGACTCTCATCCTATGGATGTATTAAGAACTGCTATCTCTACTCTATCTTCATTTGATGAAGATAGAGATGATTTCTCAGAAGACGCAATTATAAGAAAAGGAATAAGACTCACTTCTCAAGTGCCAATTATAGTCATGGCACACAATAGAATGAGAAAAGGATTAGACCCAATTCCTCCTTCAGAAACTTTATCTCATGCTGCTAATTTTCTATACATGCTTGAAGGTAAAGAGCCTAGTGAAGATACTGCAAAACTAATGGACACAGATTTTGTTGTTCATGCGGATCATGGATGTAATGCTTCAGCATTTACAACTAGGGTAGTAACAGGAACGAATGCTGATTTCTTTGGAGCCATAACTGCAGGTATAGCAGCACTATCCGGGCCTGCTCATGGAGGAGCTGCAGAAGGGGTAATGGAGTTAGCAAAAGACGTTGGAACACCAGAAAATGCAGCAAATCATGTTAAGACTCTATTGGCTAATCGACAGAGAGTTATGGGGTTTGGACATAGAGTATACAAGGCAGCTGACCCAAGAGCCAAACACCTCAAAGAAGGAGTTAAAAATCTTAGTGAAGAAATGGGCGAAACAGCTTGGTATGATATTTTACTAGCAGTTCAAGAAGCTATGACTCCTTATGCACGAAGAGGCATCCACGCCAATGTAGATTTCTTTGCAGGAGCTGTATATTATCTAATAGGTATACCTCAAGACTTATTTGTCCCTATATTTGCAGTAGGTAGAATCCCTGGTTGGACTATTCAAATTTTAGAACAAATGCGTCACAACATACTTATAAGGCCCTTGCTTCAGTACACCGGAGAAAGAGCTAAGGAATACATACCCATAGATCAAAGGGACTAAACTAAATTAATTTTGAAGCTTATTTAAAAGATTTATTATCAAAAAGAAGAAGAATCTCTTCAAAAGAATTTATCGATTTATGCCTATATGGAAAAAAAGGATATTATTCATTCACACGAAAAGAGCAAAATTCTTACTTTAAGGACTACGCTACATCTCCCCTTACACACCCTCTATTTGGATACCTAATAGCTTTTTTATTAGACAATCTTATCAAAAGCTTTGATACTGATGAAAAAATTACAATTTATGAATTTGGAGCTGGAAATGGTACATTGGCATTTGACATTACAAAAGCATTGAGTTTGTTTGGTCAAAAAAACTATACATATAAAGCTATAGATAGAAATGAATCTAATTATATTTATAAAGTTGAAAATTATAAAAATTTTAATAAATCAAAAAGCATAGTCTTATCAAATGAACTTTTTGATGCAATACCTCATCATTTAGTCTCAATTAAAGATGGAAAAATATACGAAAAATATGTTGAATTAAAAAACGATAAATTTGTTGAAGTATTAGACTTGGCTTCATGTAATTGTATAGAAAAAAGACTAAATAAAATAAATGAAAAAATAACTAATGCTGATGCAGAAATAATGTGTAAAGACTATGAAATAAAGGAACAGTTTCGCTCAATTATTTCTGAAGGTTATGTGTTAACTATTGACTATGGAATGACCGAAAAAGATTTATTTTATAATGGAAAGAAAAAGTCATTTATGAGTGTAATAAATAATCATAATTTTTATAACGATTATTTTTTTGCTCCAGGGAAGTCTGACATCACTTTTCAGGTAGATATGAAAGATATTAGTGATGATTTCAATGAAATAGGATTAATAAATAAATTTATAATGAGCCAAAGACTATTTTTATACAATTTAGGTTTAGGAGAATGCTTAGTTGCCCTATCTAAATCACAAATAGGCTCTGAAAAAATCAATAAAAATAGATACGCTATAAATCAACTTATTAAACCCAATGGAATGGGAAACTATTTTGTAAGGCTTGATGCAACAGATAATTGTGATTTCAGTTTAGAACAACTACAGATTGATAATAAACTATACGATAATATTCCTCTAATTGAAGAGTTCCCTCAAAGATTTGAATTGCCTGGAATGTATAAACAAAATATCATAGTACAAGAGGAATTTAATTAGATGAATCACACTATATTTTTAGAAAAACATAAAGAACATAATGCAAAGCTTGTTGATTTTGCTGGATGGGAGATGCCAATTAATTATCGAGATGGAATAATCAAAGAATCAAATTTTGTTAGAGATGATGCAGGTATGTTTGATGTTTCCCATATGGGAAGAGTGGAAATTTCAGGAAAGAATTCTAGAGATCTTATCCAAAAAATGTTACCTATAAATATAGATTCTTTGGAGACATCAATTGCAAAATATACTTTATTAATCAATGACAAAGAAGAGATTCTTGATGATCTAATTGTTTATCAAATATCTGATGAAAAATTTTTATTAGTAATAAATGCTTCAAATACTGATGAAGATTTAAAGTGGATTAAGAGTATTAATAACGATTCAATCATTGAAAATATTACAGAAAAAACAGGGATGCTAGCTATTCAAGGTCCCAATGCAATAAAAAAAATTAACAGCATCACAAATAATAGCTTAGCTAATTTGGGTAGGTATAGGCATAAAGAAATTAATCTTGGAGGCGCCTCTGTTTTTGTTGCTAGAACTGGATATACAGGAGAAGATGGAGTTGAAATAATTTTCCAAAATAGTCACGCAAATGCTATTTGGGATAATCTACATAAATTATCTATAAATCCTTGTGGACTTGGAGCAAGAGACTTACTAAGGATAGAAGCTGGCCTGCATTTATATGGACACGAAATCACAAAAGAATCAAATCCATATAATATTGGATTAGGAAGGTTGCTCGAAACTAGTAGTAAAAATTATATTAATTACGAGTATATAAATGGAGACAAAATAAAAGAAGGTAAAGATGTGCTAGTTGGATTAATAATTAAAGATAGGGGTATAGCCAGAGAAGGAAATGAGATATATATAAACGACAAAATTATAGGAAAAATCACATCAGGGACTCATTCTCCTAGAATTAAAAGTGCGATAGCTATAGGAAAACTCAATAAAAAATTCAATAATAGTAAGAATACAGTTAAAATTAAGGTAAGAGAAAAATATCTTGAAGCAGAAATTATAAAGCTTCCGTTTTATAGGAGAAAAAAATGAGTGCAGTTCCAGAAAATCTGAAATATTCGGAAGATCATGAATGGGTAAAAATTGAAGATAATGTAGCTATTATAGGCATAACCATGCATGCAGCAGAATCATTAGGAGATATAGTTTATATTGATGTGGACTCTCTTGGAAAAGATTTGAAACAATTTGAAAAATTTGGAGAGATTGAATCTGTAAAAGCAGTATCTGATCTTTTTGTGCCTGTTTCAGGAAAAGTAGTTGAAATAAATGAAGAACTAACCAACAATCCTGAATATGTTAACGAAGATTGCTATGAAAAAGGCTGGATCATAAAACTAGAAGTTGAAAATAGTAATGATTTAGAAAAATTACTAGGTTCTTCTGATTATGAAAAGATAATTTAATGACAAACTCTCCATATATTCCCAGTACAGAAGAAGATAAACAACAAATGCTCAAAACCATTGGTGTAAGTTCTTTTGAGGAATTACTAAGTGACGTTCCCAAAAAACACCTGCAACCAACTCTAAATCTTAAAGAGGCATTATCAGAACAAGAATTAACTGAATTTTTTCAACTGTTGTCAAACAATAATTTTTCTTCAAAAACTATAACCAGTTATATGGGCGGAGGGGCATATAATCACTATATCCCTTCAACAGTTAAAGCTATGATTCAAAGAGGAGAATTTCTTACTTCTTACACACCATATCAGCCTGAGGCATCTCAAGGTACTTTACAAGTGGGCTTTGAGTTTCAATCTATGATTGCTCAGCTATTTGATATGGAAGTCTGCAATGCAGGAATGTATGATGGCCCAACGGCACTAGCTGAAGCTGCATTAATGGCTTGTAGAATAAAGAGAAATAACAATGTAATAATTCATGAAAGTGTGTCTGAAAAAACATTAGATGTTTTAAGATCATATTCTAAGTGGCAAGATATAAATTTGTTTAGATACGACGATGTGAACTTACAAGATGACAATGAATATGGATGCCTTCTTGTTCAATCACCAAATTATATTGGTGAAATTGAGGATGTTGAAAAACTAGCAGAAGAGATTCACAACAGAAATGGTCTTATAATCCAGCATACATATCCAATTTCTCTTGGCATACTGAAACCTCCTGGTCAACTAAACGTAGATATCTCTACAGCAGAGGGACAACCATTAGGGGTCCCAGTATCATTTGGGGGCCCTTTTATAGGCATTTTGACATGCAAAAAAGAATTTATAAGGCAGCTTCCTGGTAGGATTATTGGTCAAACTGTAGATAAAAACAACAAAATTTCTTACGCCTTAACTCTTCAAACTAGAGAACAGCACATTAGAAGAGAAAGCGCAACATCTAATATATGTACCAGTACTCAGCTTATTGGCCTTATGGTCGCTGTTTATTTAGCAACAATGGGTCCTGAAGGTATTAAGTCTATAGCAGAAACCTGCTATCACAGAGCTCATTATTTTGCAGAAAAACTAAATAATATTGAAGGACTAAGATTAATATCAAATAATTTCTTTAACGAGTTTGTTATAGAGTCTGAAATAGATCTATCAAAAATTAATAAGATTTTACAAGAAAATAATATTGAAGGCGGAATAGACATTTCTGATAAAAAAAGCAAAAAAATCCTTTTTGCAGTTACAGAATTGAACTCCCCAGAAATAATAAATAAAACTATAAATCTACTTGGAGGAGAAAATGATTAATAAGGAAATGCCTCTCCTAATGGATCAATCGAAAAAAGGAAGAAAAGCTTTAAAGCTTCCAGAGTTAGGTGTTGAAAAGAGCGAACTTCCAAATTCAAGGTTTTTGAGAAAGGATATAAGCTTGCCTGAAGTTGGGCAACTAGACCTTATCAGATATTTTACAAATTTATCTTCCTTGAATTATTCTATCGACACGAATTTTTATCCTCTTGGGTCTTGCACTATGAAATATAATCCTAAGATTAATGAACAGATAGCTTCAATGCCTGGCTTTGCAGCGTCTCATCCAAACCAAAATGATGAAAAAGTTCAAGGAAACCTAAGGTTGATGTTTGAGCTTCAAGAAGAATTAGGCGAAATTACCGGGTTGCCTGGAGTTTCTCTTGCTCCTCTAGCAGGAGCTCAAGGAGAATACGCAGGATTGCTTATTGCGAGAGAATATCATAAAAAAAACAATCAAAATAACAGAAATATCGCTCTGATCCCTGATTCGGCTCATGGAACAAATCCTGCTTCAGCATCAATGGCTGGACTTCAAGCCGTAACTATTAAGACTACAAACGAAGGTGATATAGACTTAGATGACCTAAAAGACAAAGTAAATGAAAATGTATGTGTACTAATGTTAACGTTGCCATCAACTTTAGGTCTTTTTGAACCAAATATATTAGAAATAACAAAGGTTATCCATGATAATGGAGCGCTGGTTTATGCAGATGGTGCGAATCTAAATGCACTATTAGGAGTTACTAAATTTGGCGATCTAGGTATTGATATTTGTCACTCAAATCTTCATAAAACTTTTTCTACTCCCCATGGAGGAGGAGGGCCAGGATCGGGCCCAGTAATGGTAGCAAAATATTTAGAAAGCTTCTTACCGTACCCCCATATAAAAAAAGAAGGAAATGATTACAAACAATATAAACCTGAACATACAGTCGGAAGGCTTAATGGTTTTTATGGGTCCTTTGGGATATTGGTAAGGGCCTATGCTTATATAAGGTCATTGGGCAAAGCTGGTTTGAAAGAAATTTCTGAAAGTGCAATAATAAATGCAAATTATATTCAGGAGAAACTCAAAAACGACTATAAACTAACTTCTTCTAGGTACTGTATGCATGAAACTGTACTATCTGCTTCTCAGCAAAAAGAAGACGGTGTAAAGGCTATCGATATTGCAAAAAAGCTGTTAGATGAGGGTTTTCACGCTCCAACAATGTATTTTCCTCTAATTGTAGACGAAGCTTTGATGATAGAGCCAACTGAGAGTGAATCTAAAGAAACTATAGATAGATTTATTGATGCTATGATAATGATAAGCGAATTATCTAAAAGTAATCCAAAAGAAATTATTGATGCACCTGTAAACCTTCCTGTTGAAAGGTTAGATGAAGCGCAAGCAGCAAGAAATCCTGTATTGATTTGGGCTAAAAAGTGAAAATAATTATTGGAAGTGATCATTTGGGAATAAATTTTCCTGAAAAACTTCAAGATATGTTTCCTGATGCCAATATTGTTAAGGCTTTTACAGAAGAAGAACAACTAAAACATATAAAAAACTCTACTGTATATTTTGGCTTCCCATCTAAAGAAATAATCTCCAAAGGTAAAAATCTTGAATGGATAGCATGTCCTGGAACAGGTATTGACAAGATTATAAATAATTCAAAAGAATTACGAAAAAAAACTATAATAACTAATGCTCCTTTAGCCCATGTAACTCCTATGGCGGAACATGTTGTTGGTTCAATGGTAGGGCTTGCTCATTCTTTTAGCAAATTGTTTGAAGATCAAAATAATAGGAAATGGGATGTAGAGCAATGGAACTCAAAAATAGTAGAACTTAAGGGTTCAAATGTATGCATTTACGGTTATGGAGAACTTGGAAAGTCTATCGCAAAAAAACTGAAAGCATTTGAGATGAACATTTATGCAATAGACCCTATTACCGACCAAGAAGCTGGCTCTCACGATAGCATTAGCCATCCAAGAGAATTAAATAATATTTTAGAGATATCTAACTGGCTAATTATTGCTTCCCCGTTGATTAAAGATACTAAAAATTTCATTAAGCTTGAAAACTTATTAAAAATGAAAAAATATAGTTATGTAGTAATAATATCTAGAGGAGGAATAATCAACGAACATGATTTATCAGTTGCTGTTGAGTCAAAGCATTTAGCAGGAGCCGCTATTGATGCCACAGAAACAGAGCCCCTTCCAAAAGATTCTCCTTTATGGGATTTAGATAATGTTATCATTTCACAACATGCATCAGCTTTGTCTCCAGAAATGTACGAAGGTAGAAGACAAATATTTATTGAAAATCTGAAAAAATACCTTAATAATGAAACCCTCCTACACATATGTGACCTAGAAAAAGGGTTCTAAGAATGAATGATGGTTGGATAAAAATCAAAAACTTAAACTTTTACTCAGTACATGTAAGAGCAAAAACCGAATGGAAATTTATGGAATTTATTTCAGACGATGGCCTTTCTGGAATTTCAGAGATTACAGATACCCAACTACAGTCTCCAGTATCCCAAATAATTGCTAAACTTTCAAATAAATTAAGAGATGAAAAAATAAGTTCAGAAGAAAATTTAATCGAACTAATTCCACAAGAAAACTTAGCAGATACAAACTTAAATTATGCAACTGCAATAAGTGGAATAAGGTCAGCATTCTTAGATCTGTACTCAAAAAGGTTACAAATAAGTCTTAGAGAATATCTAGCAATAAAAAACAGAAGCCTCAAAGAAAAAAAAGAGACTATTAAGCTTTATGCAAATATAAATAGATCTATGCTTCCTGATGACAATGGGCCAGTAGACAGAAGCCCTGATGCTTTCAATGATAAAGCAAAAGAATTTGAAAAGAAGGGATTTGAAACTATTAAGTGTGCTCCATTTGATGAGTGCAATAGTCCTTTCAACAGAAAAGATATAATCCCTGAAGAAGCTAGGTTAGGCTTAGAAAGAATTTCCGCTATCAGTGAAAATCTTGAAAAAGACACAAATCTTTTTGTTGATTGCCACTCAAGATTTGATTTGAATTCAAGCTATTTTTTACATGATGAACTAAAAGATAGAAAAGTTAAGTGGTTTGAAGAACCTGTAGATCCAGAAAATAATAAAGAAGATATGAAAAAAATAAACTCATACTCAACTATTCCTACTGCAGGAGCAGAGATGGTTTATGGGGCGAACAATTTTATGAGTCTTATAGAAGAAGAGGTTATAGATATAGTCATGCCAGATGTTAAGTTCTGTGGAGGCCCCACCGAGATAATTAACTTAGACCAACGATTAGAAGACTCTAATAAAATTTCGATGCATTGCCCTTCAGGACCAGTATCGTTGCTAACATCTGCGCAAATAACTTCATCGATAAACTCTAAGCTTCATTTAGAGCATGCAGTCAATGAAGTTGATTGGAGACATCAGCTTCTTTTGCCTTATGAAAAAATAGATGGAGGAAAATTTGATTTGCCTGATGGAAGTGGGATTGGAGCAAGCATAAATTTAGAAATAATTAATAAAAAGGGTAAATTATGGCAAGAATAAATTTAGCTATTTAGCTTTCTTCTTCTTCTTCTTGCTGCATAAAAAACATATCCTAATCCACCAATAAAAATTACCTGCATAGCAATAAAGCCGTAAGAAAAATCTCCGCTATTAAGGGTTCTGTTTCTTTCAAAAATTTCAATTTGCTCAGAAATATTATTTATATTATGGCCATCATCTATTTCAAAGTCCATTACCCAGTTTCCTGCTTTTTCCATACGGAAAATAGCTTGATAATAACCTTTCATAGATGGGGATGAGAGGGCCGGGGCTGTTTTTTTCTTATAATCAAATAAAGGGGTCGCATAAACGTTAACTATAAGATTTTCTAGAGGTTCTTTTGAATTTAGATCTGAAATATAGATTGAAAAAATTTGCTGTCCAACTACCGGGTTGATTGGAGAAAGTGAAATCTCTACATTGTAATTTGAAATTTCTTCCTGATGAAAAATTTTATACTTTGAATATCCTTCTCCTTGAGCAAAAATTATGGTGTTTTCATTAGAAAAACTAACTGATAAAAAAGAAATAAAAATAAATAAATAAATAAAATTTTTCATACTTAAAGAATACTATAAAGCTCTAATTATAAAAACAAAAAAACTATCTTCTAATTCTTCCTGTGACATCTCCAGAGGCAACTGCTAGAATTTCATCAATAGTTGCTAGATTAAAATCTCCATGGAAAGTATGGGCTAGCGCAGAAGCAGCTATTGAAAATTCAACAATCTCTTGAGAAGGAAGGTTATTGAACAATCCGTAAATAATACCTGCTGTAAATGCATCACCTGCACCAACTCTATCTACTATTTGAATTTCATATTTTTTTGATGAGTGAACATTTTTGGTATCATAAAACAAACCTGACCAATCATTATGGTCGGCTGAAAAGCTTTCTCTCATAGAGAGTGCTACATTAGAAAAATTATATTTTTTTGCTAAGGAAATTAGAAGCTTTTTATAAGACTCCTCCTCTTCATTATCAACATACTCTCCAAGCATTATTTCAGGATCCTTTTTTCCACCAATTAAAATATCTGTATATTCCATTAGAGGAATCATGGTTTTTTGAGCTTCTTCAGGTGTCCATAAGTTAGATCTATAGTTTAAATCACATGAAACTTTTACATTTCTTTCTTTTGCCTGTTTTACTGCATATTCTGTTAAGATTTTTGTCGTACTAGATAATGATGGAGTTATTCCAGAGTAATGAAAAAGGTCACAATCTTGGAAAATAGAGTCCCAATCAAAAGAATCAGGGGTAATCTTAGAAAAAGAAGAGCCTGTTCTATCGTACACTATATTTGAAGCTCTCATTGATGCTCCGTTTTCCAAATAATAGACAGCAAGCCTTTCTCCGCTTTTAACAATGTAGTCTGTATTTACACCAAATTGTCTAACAGTATTTATACAGCTCTGGCCAATGGGATTATCTGGAACTGAAGAGAGGTAATATGCATTCATTCCAAAATGAGATAAAGACACCGCAACATTTGCTTCGGATCCTGCATATGTAATTTCAAAGTTTTTTGATTGAGTAAATCTTTCTTTGTTTAAGGTTGTTAGTCTTAATAAAATTTCTCCAAAAGTTACTATCTTTGTCATTTTGATAAAAAAACCTCTTTTTATTGTGTATTTATACAAATATACAATTATGATTTGAAAAATAAAACAGATAATATTTAAACTTTACTAAGTCTTATTGAAACAATCTAAAGAAAAAAGAGTCAGCCCTGATAAAAAAGGTGTCATTTTAGCCTTTTTTTTATCTATCCTTTGGTCAGGAAATCCCATTTCAATTAAAATAGGACTTGAAGATGCTCCTCCATTAAGATTAGGCTGGATGAGATTTTTACTTGGTGGAATAGTTGCTATTTTGTGGGCAATATATAACAAAGAAAAATTTCAAATTCATAAAAGAGAAATTTTACCTTTATTGGGGGTTGGAGCTTTATTTTCAATTCAACTTGGATTTATGAATGTCGGTCAAAATTTCACATCAGGAGGACATGGAGTAATAATGATTACCACTTTTCCTCTTTGGTCTTCAATCTTTTCGCATATTTTTGTGCCAAACGACAAGCTGACTAAATTAAAAATTTTAGGCATGATTATTGCTTATGGAGGAATCATAATTTTATTTTGGGAATCATTAAGAGACTCAAAAAGTGATTACTTTTTGGGAGATATACTAATGCTTACATCTGCAATGCTATTAGGTGCAAGACAAATTTATATTTCCCAAATAGCTCAGGGAATAAGCCAGATAAATATTCTTCTATCTCAGGCTATTATCGGAATTATATCTTTTTTTATTTTCTCAACAATATTAGAAACTGAAAATTACATTTATTCAGTTAGTTTGGCTTTAGCTCTTTTTTATCAAGGAATAATCATAGCTGGATTTGGATTTATTGGTCAAACATGGCTCCTAAAAAACTACCTTCCTTCTAAAGTAACTATAATCTCTCTTTCTCAGCCTGTTTTTGGAGTATTTTTAGCATGGATAATATTAAATGAAACCCCAGGAATAGAGCTTGTATTTGCCACTATACTTGTTGTTATTGGCTCGTATATTTCAGTAAAAAAATAGGACAAATAATTGGATATAAAAAAATATATCCATAAAATTAAGATTAACATTCTATTTGCTTATGAAGATCTCTAACCCAAGACATGGCGGGCCCAAAATTAATAAAAAAATTTTATGTATACCTACTCATTGTGGATATTTTTTTGATTGTCACGTAACTTCTACATATCCCAAAAAGATCGAAGAAAGAAAATGCTTAAGATATAAGCACGAATCACAAAGGCCAAAAATGAAACTATCTATCTACACAAAAAAGCTTTTAGAGAGTTATTAGATATTTTTTCCAATTGATTTATTTTGAAATAAAGAATCTATTTTTTCTTTTTCATAACCAATAGAAATTAGAACTTCTTCAGTATTTTCTCCTAAAAGAGGAGAAGGTTTCAAGTCAGCGTTACCCGTTGATACATCAAAGATAGGTCCACTAGATTTAACTTTTGACCCTGTACCATGATCCAATTCAATGACATAGTTATTTTCTATAGCTTGTTTATTGGTAACTAAATCTTCAGTAAATTGCATTGGCTCACAAGGAATATCATGTGATCTTAAGTATGAAATCCATTCTTCAGTATTTTTTTCTAAAAACTTTTCTTCCATGCTTTTTTCAAAGTTTTTGCCAATTTCAAAAAGTTCTTCTGGAGAGAATTTATTCGCAGGGTTAAATCTAACATCTTCCAAATTAAATAAAGAGGCGATTCTTTTTCTTGCATGCATAGCTAAACACCCAAGGGCCAATGCTCCATTTTTAGTTTTATATGCTCTATAATATTGAGCTATTTGGGGCGCTCCTCCCTGAACCGAATAATCCTCTTGAATATCTTCATAAGCTATATTGTTATCAAACATTGAATCTTTTTTTTCGTTTATCCATTTCTGAGCAGGGCTGAGGTCGTTTTCAACTCTTGTTACTTGCATTGCTTGCATTGATAATGCTTGCGCAAGTAAACTTGTCTGCATCAAAAGCCCTTTTCCTGTAGCTCTTGCTTGCAATACACCTGAGACAACCCCTAAAGCCATTGCATAGCCAGTAGAATAATCAATATAAGAAGAGGATCTAACTGCACTTGGAGCTCCATGATAGACTTTATTTTCTGTGGACATAATCCCTGTGTATGCTTGCATAATTAGATCAAAACCAGGTTCTGCAGCCTTTTCTCCCTTTGGACCATAGGCTGTAGATTCTACATAAACTAATTTAGGATTTACTTTTGAAAGTGAATTCCAATCATATTTAAGTTTTTCTGATGTTGATTTTCTATTATTTGAAATAACAGCATCAGCTTTTGACACAATATCATGACAGACTTTTTGACCTTCTTCCGTTTTTAAATTTATACAAACACTTTTTTTTCCTCTATTAAGTGCTATAAATGTACGACTTTCTCCTAATGGTGAGCTTGGTGAGGAGTGTCTCCAAGGTTCTCCCATTGGAGGTTCTATTTTTATAACTGTAGCACCTAAGTCTGTGAGTAGCTGCCCAGACGTTGGACCAGCTACAAAGTTTCCAAACTCTACTACAACAATGTCTTGAAGGGGTCCTTTGTGATGCATTTTTCCTTTTTCCTGAAAATTATTTTTGTATGATTATACTAAAATTTTATTTGTAATCTATTTTTTTTGAAACCGTTTCCATGTCTTTATCTCCTCTTCCTGAGAGTAAGAAAAGAATATTTTGATTAGGCTGAATTTCTTTAGACCAGTCTAATAAGAAACCTAAAGCATGGGCAGGTTCTAATGCTGGAATAATGCCTTCTTCTACAGATAATAATTTGAACCCTTCAAGAGCCATTTCATCAGTTGCTGAAAAATATTTAGCCCTTTCTATGTCTTTAAGATAGGAGTGTTCAGGTCCTACACCAGGATAATCTAAACCTGCAGATATAGAATGAGCCTCTTGGATTTGACCATATTCATCTTGAAGTACATAGCTTAGCGAACCATGAAGTATTCCTGGAGACCCTTTAGTCATAGTAGCAGCATGTTTCTTTGTTTCAACACCTTCACCACTAGCCTCTACTCCTATTAATTCTACAGACGCATCGTCCATAAATCCTGAAAAAATTCCTATAGCGTTAGAGCCTCCTCCAACACAAGCAACTACATAATCTGGAAGATTTCCTGTTTTTTCTAATATCTGGCTTCTTGACTCTACCCCTAAAACAGATTGAAATTCTCGTACTATGTAAGGGTATGGATGAGGGCCAACCGCGCTTCCAATAATATAGTAGGAGTTTTCTACATTTGTAACCCAATCTCTTATTGCTTCATTTACAGCATCTTTCAAGGTCCTTGATCCAGATTTTACTGACTCAACTTTAGCGCCTAACATTTCCATTCTATATACATTTGGAGATTGTCTCTTTATATCCTCTTCTCCCATGTAAACTATGCATTCCAGATTGAGCATAGCACATACTGTTGCTGTTGCCACTCCATGTTGACCCGCTCCTGTTTCAGCAATTATTCTCTTCTTTCCTAATTTTTTAGCAAGGAGTCCTTGTCCTAATGCATTATTAATTTTATGCGCTCCTGTATGTGCCAGGTCTTCTCTTTTTATCCAAATGTTTTGATTCAATTTTTGAGATAAGTTTTTAGCAAAATAGATTGGTGTAGGTCGACCAACAAAATCCTTTTGAAGAAGAATCAATTCATCCCAAAAAGATTGATCTTTAGATATTTCATCAAAAGCATTTTCAATTTCTTTTAATGAAGACATTAGTGTTTCAGGGACAAATTTGCCTCCAAATTTACCAAATCTTCCATTTGATGAAGGTTTATATAGTTTTTTTGTTTCTTTATTCATTTTTTTCTATGTGTTATTTAAGGATATCAATTAGAAATTAGTAAGTCTTTAAGTTTATTTTAGATAAATCAAAATTATTGAAATAAGTGGAAGCATCTATAATTTTTTTGCCTTCAAATTGAATTTGACTCAAAATTATCATTTCAGTAGAGGTATGAACACAAATTTTTCCATCTATTTTTTCTATAGCTCCCGGGCTGGTTGATTTATAATTTGAAATGGTTAAATCATGAATTATAAATCTTTTTTTATTAAAGACTGAGTATATCTTTGGCCATTCTATAAAGGCTCTAAATTTTGCATATATACTAGAAGCATCATTATTCCAGTCAATTTTACCTGATTTTTTTTCTATCAAACCAGTATGAGTAGCTAATTTATTAATTTGTTTTTGGGGTGACAATTTATTATTCTCAAATGACAATAATAAGTTATTTATAATTTTTGAAGATTCATTAAATAGAAATCTTAATAATTCTAGATAGGTTTCTTCCAAACCAAGATCGTATTTTTTGCTTATATACAATATGTCCCCAGTGTCTACGCCTTCATCCATTTGAATAACGGTAAACCCTGTTTCATTATCTTGATTTAATATGGTAGTTTGAACAGGTGAAGGACCTCTATATTTAGGCAATAACGAAGGGTGAATATTTATTGTTCCATATTTAGGAATATCTATTAAATCTTTCTTGAGAATTTTTCCATAGGACATGACTATTGATAAATCAGGCTCAAGAGAATGGATTTTTTCAACAAAAGAAACATCCAATTTAAAAGGATCAAGAAATAATATATTATTTTTATTGGTGTATTCAAAAAGTTTTGGATTAGTAAATTTTCTTCTTTTTGAATTTTTAGGTAAAGGTTTCGATACTATTGCCAAAATAGTATGATCTTTAGATATTTCATCTAATAATTGTATTGATTCGTCTGAAGATCCAAAAAATATAATGTTCATAAAATAAATTTTTTTTTAAAATTATAAGCGTTTATGTATCAAATATTTCAATGTAATCTCGTTATATAAAAAAAATTATATTTTTTCTACTAAAAAGGTAAAAAATAAAAATTAATTCCTTTTTTTATACTTTTTTTAATATTTGAATATGCTATTTTTTTTAAATGCGGTAATTGAAGCTTCTATCTTAAATTTAGAGGCTTATTAAAAAAAGTTCTTCGTCGCAAAAGAATCGCTAAAAAAAATATATTTATATTTAAATTTATTTAAATTTTTAGGAGACTATTCTGGAAAATATAAATGCTAAAAATATTTGGTCGGGAGCACTGGGTTATCTTGAGTTAGTTGTAGATGAGAGTACATTTAAAACTTGGCTGAAAAATACTAAAGCCCTAGCTATTGAAGGCGAAGAGATAATAATATCTGTTGATAGTATTTTTGCAATTGAAATGCTTACACAACGATTAGAGGAATCTATTTATGACGCTTTAGAGCAAACATTAGGAAAGCACTTAAGACCAAAATATGTCCTCTCTACAAATGAAGTTGAAAACTCACAAAATAGACAATCAGGTAATATAAAGGGTTCATGGATAAACCCTAGATTTAATTTCAATAACTTCATAACAGGAAGCTCAAACTTTCTTGGATACGCTGCTGCTAAAAAGGTTTGTGAGGCGCCAGGTAGCTTATATAACCCTCTCTATATATATGGAGAATGGGGCTTAGGAAAAACACATCTTATACAATCAATAGCTAAAACATTAAAAGTAAAAGGATTAAATATAGTTTCCGTAACAGGTGAACATTTCACAAACGATTTTGTAAAGTCAATAAAAAATAATAACTTAGAAGAAATGAAAAAGTACAGGAATTGTGATGTGTTTATAATCGACGATATTGATTTTTTTTCTGGAAAGAAACAAACAGTAGAATCACTAATTCATATAATTAATCAATTACAGTTATCTGAAAAACAAGTTATTGTAACCTCATACAATCATCCCACAAAAGTTAATATGTCATCAAGATTAACCTCAATACTTAAATCTGGTCTAATTGTAAAAATTCAGAGCCCAGACAAAGAAACTTCCAAAAAATATATATCAAAAAAACTCAAACAATCCTCTGCTGAATTTGAAGATGGCATTGTTGAATACATTTCATCGAAAAAATTTAATTCATTCAGCGAGATCGAGGGGATAATTAAATCACTTCTGGCTCATTCCGAATTATTAAATAAAAGCATTTCTCAAGAAATGGTCACTAACGTTATATCAGACTATAAATTAGAAAATATAAAAGACATAACCATTTCTATAGAAAAAATATTTGCCCTTATAAAATATATGTTTGGGATTGATGAAAGTGACTTGAAAAGTAGAAAAAATGATAAAAAAACAAACTATGCGAGACAATTTGCTGCATATCTGCTTATAGAAAAATCAAACTTTTCTACGTCTCAAGCAGGAAAATTGCTTGGAAACAGAAACCATTCAACAATTATTTATTCTGTCAACAAAATAAAAGAAGAGCTGTCAAAAAATGTTCAATTAAAGGCAGAAATCGAGAAAAGTATATTAAATAATTAATTTATTGAACAATTATTTAATTTTCTGAACATTATTAGACATTTATTTAAAAATCTAATTCAGATAAAAGCTATCTTGTTATAAACAGTTTCAACAATATTATTAAATACTATTAATATATATATATGATAGATAGTTTAATAATTAAAGTTAAATCTGGTGATGGTGGAAAAGGATCTGTTAGTTTTAATAAGGATTCAAATAATTCTAGAGGGGGTCCTGATGGTGGAAACGGTGGCGCCGGAGGAAATGTAATCCTTAGATCTAATTCTAATTTATCAGATCTAAAAAAATACTCTTTCAAAAAAAAGTTTTCAGCTGAAAATGGCTTTGATGGCTCAAAGCAAAATAAATCAGGTCAAAAGGGAAAAGATTTGATAATTGATCTTCCTGTTGGTTGTCTGGTTTGGGAAGTTTATGGGTCTGAAAGAAAACTCTTGACCACGATTTTAGATGAAGACTCAGAAATTCTTTTATTTTCAGGTGGCGCCGGTGGTAGAGGGAACACTTCATTTGTATCATCTCAAAATAAGGAACCCTTACTTGCTGAGGGAGGGGAATCTGTTTCAATACGTACACTGGAATTAGATTTAAGAATATCTTCTGATTTGTTACTAATAGGCCCTCCCAATTCAGGAAAGTCTACATTTTTAACTAATGTCTCTAATGCAAAGCCAGAAATTAAGAATTATCCTTACACTACAAAATTTCCATTTATAGCTGTGTCTAAGTATAAATATTCTAATATTAAAATTGTTGAGTTACCTGGAATTGAAAACCAAAAGGGTTTAGGAATGAAATATATGAAGCATATTCGTTCAGCTAAATTATTTTGTTTCATTATAGATTCTAATTCAGCAGTGAATGATTATGTTATGAGCATCATAGATAACTTTTCAGATTTTGACACAAAGTCTTTACTTGAAAAATCTATAGTTGTTCTAACTAAATCAGATAAACTATCAGATGGTGAAAAAAAATCAACTTGTGATTCTTTAAAAAAAATATTTAATGTTCCTGTTTTTTTTACGGATAACTCTGATGAAAAGCATATTATTGAATATGTTTATTCTAATAAAAATAGATTTGAACATTTTTCTAATTTAGATTTTGTTCCTACAATAACTCTTGCTAAAGATACTAAAATAAAAGTAAAAAAAATTAGAGATAGCTATGAAATTTTAGATACTGCATTCGTGCAATTAGCAAAAGGGTCAGACCTAAATAATTGGAAAGCTCTGGTTCAATTTCAATATAGAATGAAAAATTCCAATGTTGCTAAAGAATTAATTGATTTAGGAATAAAAAAAGGAGATAAATTATTAATTTCAGATTATGAATTTTCATGGGAAGACTAAAAAAATAAACTCTCTTGTTTTTGGAGGAACTTTTGATCCTATTCATTATGGTCATATTGAAATAATAAAAAGAATTAATCAAAAATTTAATCCTGAAAGGTTTTGCATTGTTCCTGCAGGTAATCCATATATGAAATTAAATAAACCATTAGCTACAGCAATACAAAGATATGAAATGTGTTCGATTGCCTTAAAATCTTTTTCTAAACTAGAACTTGTTGATTTTGAGATTCTTAGTTCGTCTCCAAGCTATACATTCGACACAATTAATTTTTTGAACCAAAAATCAGGTGTCCGAAAAATAGACACAATCGTTGTAGGCATGGACTCCTTCAAAGAAATTAATTTGTGGAAAAAAGGAAATGAACTTAAAAGAAATTATAACTTTTTGGTTATAAAAAGATCTGATATAAATTTTGATATTAGTAAATTTGATAATGTCATTTTATTTGACGATATTTCAGATTTAAGCTCAACGGCAATCAGAAAAAAAATATTTTTAAATAAGACAATTGTTAATGATACACCGATAGAAATAGTTAAATATATAACCGATAATAATTTATATAAAAATGGAAAATGAAAAGAAAAAAGAACTTTATGATAGGGCCTTGAAACTGAAGGCCTTAGTTTATGGCGACTTTACTTTGTCGAGCGGACTTAAATCTAATTTTTATTTTGATGGAAGGCTTCTCTCTATGGATCCAATTGCCTCAAAAATTATTGCAGATTGGGTAATAGACAAGGCTAATCAAAACAGTGCTGAATTTGTAGGCGGTCCTGCTGTAGCAGCTGTGCCAATTATTGGAGCTGTTGTTGCCCTTTCAGCTGAAAACAAATCTCCTGTTAAAGGCTTTTTTGTTAGGTCTGATAAAAAAGATCATGGAACTCAAAAAAGAATCGAAGGTAATATTAAATCTGGTTCATCAGTAATAGTTTTAGATGACACTATTTCTACAGGCGGATCATTAATTCAGGCCATGGATTCAGTAATTGATTTTGGATGCCAAATTAAGCTTGTATTAAGTGTTTTAGACAGAAAAATGGGAGGAAGAGAAAAGATAGAAAATCAAGGTATAAAATATGAATCTATTTTTGAAATTAATTCCCAAGGAGAGTTTGTTTGAGTGAAAAGTTTTCTAAAGAAGAATTTATAGATGGCATAAAGTCTATAGCTTCAAGTGTTTATGATTTTCATGCTAGATGGAATTTATTAGATTCTTCTAGTAGCCCTTATAAATTATTATCAGAAAGAGAGCCTTTGCTTCAAGAAGAGATAAAAGAGTTAATTGCTGAATATAATAAAGATGAACAAAACAGATCGGTTACCCTGCTCAGTAGAGAAGCTGCTGATGTTCTTTATATTTCTGTTGGAAGCATGCTTGCTCTAGGGAAAAATGGAATTGAAGCAATGAATCAAGTTTCAGAAAAAAATAATAACAAAACTTCTAAAACCCATTATTTTAATAAAAGCGAGAAAAAAGTAAAAAAATTAGATATCTAGATTTTTTACCTCAAGTGCATTAGTCTTTATAAAGTCTCTTCTAGGTTCAACATCGTCTCCCATAAGTGTTCTAAATATATCATCCGCAGACAGAGCATCTTCGGCAGAAACTCTTAGCATAACTCTATTCTCAGGGTCCATAGTTGTATCCCACAATTGATCTGGGTTCATTTCTCCTAAACCTTTGTATCTTTGAATATTAAAACCTGATTTATCTGCGTTATTTTCTAAACTTTGAATTACCGCATCCCAAGACAGGTCATTTTCTATCATTTCATCATTTTTCTTTATAGAAAAAGTACCTTCAAGATAAGCTTTAACTTCCGGATAAATGTTCTGCGCTTTAATTATAGAGGGATGGTTGTTCACTGAAACTGTTTCACTAACCTCTTGAATTACCTCTTCTGTAACTTCTTCATCAGATGCAGTTGCTTCAAATAAATCTGGTTGAATGTTTTCTTCACTTACTTTTGGAGTATCTAAAATATAGTCATTACTTTTAGAAGCAAGTTTGAAGAATTCATCTTCTTCAACATTTAATATTTTTGCAATTTCTTTTGACTCAGCAAAAGATTTCACATCAGAGATAAACTTTCCTATCGCCGCTCCTTTTATTTCTTTTTTGTTTTCAGAATGAATTATTGAAAAATTATTATAAATTTTTTCAGAAATCCATTTATTTAGATCTCCATCAGAGTAAATCCATTTACTGGTTCTGCCCCTAGAAACTTTATATAATGGCGGCTGTGCTATATATAGATTTCCATTACCAATAAGTTCAGGCATGTTTCTGAAAAAGAAAGTAAGCAATAATGTTCTTATATGAGCTCCATCAACATCAGCATCTGTCATTATTATTACACGGTGATAACGTAACTTTTCATGATTAAAGTCTTCACCAAGCCCAGTTCCTATTGCTGTTATCAAAGCAACTATTTCTTCATGGTTTAGCATCTTTTCTGGCCGAGCTTTTTCAACGTTTAATATTTTACCTCTCAAAGGTAAAATTGCTTGGAAATTTCTGTCTCTGCCTTGCTTAGCGGATCCTCCAGCAGAATCTCCCTCCACAATATATAGTTCAGACCTAGAAGGGTCTTTTTCAGAACAATCTGCTAATTTTCCTGGTAGAGATCCTCCGTCTAAAGCATTTTTTCTTATAATTAGGTCTCGTGCCTTCTTTGCAGCTTCTCTTGCTCTAGCTGAGGTCATAGATTTGTTTATAATTTTTTTTGCATCTTCTGGATTATCTTCTATAAACTCACTAAGCCTTTTACCTATAGTTTGTTCTACAGCACCTTTAACTTCAGGGTTTCCTAGCCTACCTTTTGTTTGTCCTTCAAATTGAGGGTCTTTGACTTTTACAGATACAACACACATTAGACCTTCTCTAACATCTTCTCCGGACAAAGATTGAATATCTTCCTTAAAAAATCCTTGTTTTTTCCCATAATCATTTATAACTCTTGTCAATGCAGACCTAAATCCAGTTACGTGTGTTCCTCCATCTGCAGTTCTTATACAGTTTGTAAATGACAATGTGTTATCAATGAAAGATTCATTATATTGAATAGCAGTTTCTACAACTATGTCGTCAACAACTTCGTTGGCATACATTATATTTTCATGGATTGCTGATCTTTTTTTATTTAGGTTTCTAACAAAACTTTGGACTCCACCTTCAAACTTGAACGAAACTTGATTATGTGGCCATAATTGTTCATGATAATTAGATATAAAGTGAATATTTAATCCTTGGTTTAAGTAGGCCATCTCTCTAAATCTAGTTGTAATAGCTTCGTAAGAGTAATCTATTTCTGGAAAAATTTCTTCATCAGGCAACCAAGTAACGGACGTTCCTGTTCCAGGAAGATCTTCTTTTGTCTGAGGCCTGCTTTCTAGGGGACCATCAGCGATTCCCTTGGAATAGGACTGATTCCATACTTTGTTATCTCTTCTTACTTCCACTTTCAACCATTTGGACAAAGCGTTTACAACAGAGGCTCCTACACCATGAAGCCCGCCTGAAACTTGATACCCTTTGCCTCCAAATTTACCTCCTGCATGAAGAGTTGTCATGACTGTTTCAACAGCAGACATTCCTGTTTTTTCGTGTAGATCAACTGGGATTCCTCTTCCATCATCCAACACTGTAACTGATTTATCTTTATTTAGTATCACTTGTATTTTTGTTGCAAACCCTGCCATTGCTTCGTCTACACCATTGTCTACTATCTCGTGAATTAAATGCTGAACACCTTCTAGTCCTGTTGTACCTATGTACATTCCAGGCCTTTTTCTGACCGCTTCTAATCCTTCCATTACAGTGATATCCGAAGCACTATAATCTTCAGATCCTTGATGGTTATTTTTTGTTGGTTTTTTAGCCATTTTGGCCTCCCGCGCGCGCGCGCAATATATATATAGAGATTCTTTCCTCTTGAATATGTAAATAGTATATGATTTTAGTTTGTTTATAAAGTTTGAATACATCATTCTTTCTTTTGAGGAAAAATCAAACTTGTTTATATCTAAAGTAAAAAGAAACTGTAAAAACTTGACAATATTATTTCCCAACATGAAGATATTTCCCAAGACATAAAAAATTTAGGATAAATATATGGAAATAACCAATGCTGTACAAAAACTAATGCTTGAAAGAATGTGGACTATTAGAAATTTTGAAGAAAAAGTTATGGAAGTACATGAAGCTGGGGAATTTGTTGGAGCTGCTCATCCTTATATTGGAGAAGAAGCGGTTGCAGTTGGAGTCTGTTTAGCCTTAAAAGATACTGATTATATTGCAGGTAACCATAGATCTCACGGACACCCATTAGCTAAAGGCGGAAGTGTTAAGAAAGCTATGGCTGAACTTTATGGAAGAGTAGACGGTTATTGTAAAGGAAAAGGCGGCTCTATGCATCTAGCAGATTTTTCTGTGGGTATTCTAGGAGAATCAGGAATAGTGGCCTCCTCAGTTCCAGTTGCAACTGGTGCTGGTCTTGCTTCTAAGATTTCAAAAAACAACTTTGTTTCAGTAGTTTTTTTTGGGGATGGAGCTTCAAATCAAGGAGCATGCCACGAATCAATGAATTTAGCTTCAATATGGAAATTACCAGTTATATTTGTTTGTGAAAATAATCAGTTCGCAATCACTACCTCTTATCAAAATTCCGTAGCTGTAGAAAATGTTTCTGACAGAGCACAGGCATACAATATGCCGGGTATTTTAGTTGATGGACAAAATGTTGAAGCTATGTATGAGGCAACTACTGAGGCTGTAAAGAGAGCTAGAAACGGAGAAGGCCCTACTCTTATAGAAGGGTTAACTTATAGGTTTGAAGAACACTCCTTGGGCTTAGGAAGAGTTCGAAGAGGAGAGTACAGAACTTCAGAAGAGATCTCTAAGTGGAGAGAAAGGGACCCCATAGGAATCCACTCTCAAAAACTTATTGACAGAGGAGTTTTGTCAGAAGACGAGATCGATAAAATTGAATCTGATTCGAAAAAAGAAATAGAAGAAGCCGTAGAATTTGCCAGAAACAGTAAATTTCCTGAACCAGAAGAGTTGTTTGAGGATATGTGGGCAAATCCAATACAAAATCCGTAAAGATTAAGGAGTAATTATGTCTGAAAAGATTTTTGCTGAAGCCATAAATGAGGCTATAGCAGAGGAAATGAGAAGAGACGAGAATGTATTTATTATGGGAGAAGATATAAGGCTTTCGGTTTATGGAGCAACTGCTAATCTTCTAAATGAGTTTGGAGAAGAGAGGGTCCTTGACACGCCTCTCTCTGAAAATGGTTTTTTTGGAGCAGCCATTGGCGCTTCTCTAGTAGGAATGAGACCTATTGTTGAGACTGTAACAAGTTTTATGTGGGTTGCCATGGATCAATTGATATCTCAAGCAGCAAAAATGAGATATATGTTTGGGGGTCAGGCCACCCTGCCAGTAGTTTATAGAGCATCTATGATGTATGGAAGTGGCTCTGCAGCTCATCATTCAGATCGACCATACCCCATGTTTATGAATATGCCTGGTATAAAGATTGCTGTTCCAGCAAATTCTTCCGATGCTAAAGGGTTGCTAAAAACCGCAGTCAGGGATGATGATCCTGTAATTATTTTTGAAGATGCAAATTTATATGGAACTAGGGGAGAAGTTACAGATGAAAATATTCCTTTTGGAAAAGCTCAAATAATGAAAGAAGGAACAGATTGTACTATTGTCGGAATAGCCGGATCAGTTAATTTATCATTATCAGCTGCAATTGAACTTGAAAAAGAGGGTATTTCTGCAGAGGTTATTAACCCTAGGACTTTGGTTCCATTAGATAAAGATACTATATTAGACTCTGTCGAAAAAACAGGAAGATTAATTGTTGTGGACCCTGCTCATAAGGTATGCTCAGCAGCCTCAGAGATTTCCTCAATAGTTGCAGAGGAAGGTTTTTGGTTTTTGCAATCTCCTATAATGAAAGTGGCTTCAGAGCAAGT
>CESD01077723.1_pt1 | contig 30881 bp, 31 predicted proteins | sample 531191 | NCBI WGS metagenome assembly CESD01 (sample SAMEA2622021, study PRJEB7988) | marine metagenome | biome: marine biome (ENVO:00000447); feature: deep chlorophyll maximum layer (ENVO:xxxxxxxx); material: "saline water (ENVO:00002010), including plankton (ENVO:xxxxxxxx)" | depth 188 m
AAAGTACTAAATCTAGCTGTATCTAAAATACCCGCCATTCCAATAACCCTTTTCGAGTCAAATCCACTTATATTATAAGCATGCTGAACCATAGCGTCTAAAGGATTAGAAACTACAATTATTATTGAATTTGGTGAGTGTTTTACTACTTCTTCTGTAACACTACCTACAATTTTCATATTAGTTAGAAGAAGGTCATCTCGGCTCATTCCAGGTTTTCTTGCAATCCCTGCAGTAATAACAACGACATCTGAGTTAGCAGTTTCTTCATATCCATTTGAACCAATTATTTTACTGTCAGTTCCTAAAACAGGACCTGATTCTAAAATATCTAAAGCTTTACCTTGAGGCATATCCTCAACAACATCAACTAAAACTACGTCAGCATATTTTTTCTCAAAAATTCTTTGAGCTGTTGTTGCTCCAACATTTCCTGCTCCTATTACTGATACTTTAAATTTCATAATTTACCTCCAATATTTTTTTTATTTACCCCAAGGAGTAATCGCACTTTTTAATGATTCATAACCTTCTATAAATCCTGGACGATCTCCACTATAAACTTCATCAAATTTTTTAAGAGCATTATCAAGCCAATCATGTAATTCTTTGTTTCCAGGATTGGCATCGATATAAGCATCTCTTATTAATACAAAATGTATTCTTGGATCATATGGTTGTTTTGTACCTCCAACCCATTCGTCTCCATCTAACAATCTAAGCAACATGGCATCAGCTGATCCTAATGTTTGCTCATGTATAGGGGGGCCTGACATTCTATGCATAACTGATGTCATATCTCTACCATTTCCAGTTGTATAACCCATTTCAGACCAAACACTCCTCATATCTACGTCTTGTCCTAAATGTTTAGCTACTTTACCCCCAAATGCTCTTAATGGATCAGAAATATCAGCCAATAAATCTGTTAGTCTATCTCCATCAAGATCTGTCGAAAGAACAATAGTCTCTTGTTTTTCAATTATGTCCCATACCAGCAACCCATAATTTGTATCAGATATATGCTGCTCAATTCTTCCTGACCAGTTCTCCATACCATCTTTGAAATCAGGAGGTAAAAGTTTTATTATTTTGTCTATTCTTTCTTTATGCTCTTCATAAGGATCTACAGCATACTTTCTTCCAACTTCAAATTTTGTGCCTTTAAGTAGCCAAGAATGAAGACCAGCATTTATACCATCTTCCATAGCTTGAGTAGGTTTAGTTGCTACTCTTCCTATAGCACCAGTATCATTTACTAATTTCAAAAACAATCTGTTTGCATAGGCCATCTGAACTGCAGGGGTATTCATTTCGGAATGAACTATTCCATCATCATTAACTTCAAATTTTTCTTTATTTTGTGAATAAGGAAGACAAGGCATTGATCTAACTACTGTTATGGGACCGTAAGGCCTTACATTACAGTAAACACCTGCTTGAGTTCTTAGTGGAGCATTTCCAGATTTACCCATAACAACTACTTTATTTCCCTTACCGTCGTTGACGTAAGCATCTCCAGCTGTTGACCATTTTATAGATGTACATGGCATGTTCCCAAACCATGCTAAGGCTTCTAGATTTGAATCATGTCTGTACTGAGACCACATTGGTACTGCATAATAAGGGAGACCAAGTATATCAATAGCTGCTATTGTACCCAGTAGGGCGTATGCATCAGTTAAAGAATGTGCAACAGGATTTATAACTCCGTCATGATTTCCTCCTTGCCATACTATGGCATCTGGATAACCTTCAGGCTTAATATCAGCTATTTCAAAAATATTTGATAATTGCCCTAGTAAATCTCCATCTGATTCAGTCTTAGCTATTTTCAATAAATCTATCATGAGTGTCCCTTTCTATCTAGAGTGGTATGTTTCCATGTTTTTTTGGAGGGTTGTCAAGAAATTTTTTGTTAAAAATTTCTAATGAAGACGCTATTTTATTTCTTGTTTCAGCAGGATCAATAACATCATCAATATATCCTCTTGATGCTGCGAGAAAAGGTGAAGAAAATTTTTCTTTGTATTCGTCAATTAATTTATTTCTAGTTTCTTCAGGATTTTTAGATTCAGAAATTTCTTTCCTAGAAATAACATTCACAGCACCTTCAGGTCCCATAACAGCTATTTCTGCAGTAGGCCAGGCTAAGTTCAGGTCTGATCTCAATTCTTTTGAGTTCATAACTATATATGCACCACCGTATGCTTTTCTAAGTATTATTGATATTTTAGGAACTGTGGCTTCAGCGTAAGCATAAATCAATTTTGCTCCATGACGTATTATGCCTTGATGTTCTTGATTGACTCCCGGCATAAATCCAGGGACGTCAACAAATGTAATTATTGGAATATTATACGCGTCACAGAATCTTACAAACCTTGCTGCTTTATCAGAAGCATTTATATCTAACATTCCTGCTAAACTAGCTGGTTGATTTGCGACTATTCCAATTGTATCTCCCTTAATTCTTCCAAAACCTACAACTATATTTGGTGCAAAATTTTCATGAACTTCAAGGAAATCTTGATTATCTATAACTCTATTTATAACTTCTTTTACGTCATAAGCTTCTGTTGATTTTTCAGGGACTATTTGTCTTAATTCTTCATCTATTGATTTTGTTTCAGAGAAATCTTTCTTTGTTGCATTTTCAAGATTATTTTGAGGTATGAAGTCTAATAGTCTTTTGATTCCTTGCATGCATTCTTCTTCTGTTTCATAAACGAAATGAGCAACACCGGATTTAGTTGAGTGAGCATCTGACCCGCCAAGATCTTGGTGGCTTATCTCCTCACCTGTCACAGACTTTACAACGTCAGGACCTGTTATGTACATTTGGCCAATTTCTTTGACCATAAAAATGAAATCTGTAATTGCAGGTGAATAAACGGCACCTCCCGCTGAAGGACCTACTATCACACTTATTTGAGGTATAACTCCTGAAAAAAGAGTATTTCTGACAAAAACTTCTCCATAACCTGCTAAAGAGTCAACTCCTTCTTGAATTCTTGCACCTCCAGAGTCATTGAATCCAATGATAGGTGCTCCATTTTTTGATGCTAGATCCATTAATTTTGCAATCTTCTTACCAGCTACCAACGATAGAGACCCCCCAAGAACAGTAAAATCTTGAGCGTATGCAAATGTAGATTTTCCATTTACTAATCCATAACCCGTTACAACAGAATCACCATCGAAAACATTTTTATCTAAACCTAAATCTTTAGATTGATGTTGAACAAAAATATCTAATTCTTCATACTTACCATTATCAAAAAATTTAGCTAGTCTCTCTCTGGCAGTCAGTTTCCCTTTGGCTTTTTGAGATTCTATTCTTTTATCTCCTCCACCTTTTTGGGCTTTGGATCTTCTATCATTAAGATCTTGCAATATATCTTTATTGTTTTTTTCTGACAAATAAATTTCCTATTTATTATTTTCACAACTTTTATCAGACTTAATAATAAATATGAAATATAATATTTCATAGGTAAAAATGCCTAATTATAAAACATTCTATGAAAAATTTAACCATAAATACTCAATCCTGTATGATTATGGGTATTATTAATGCCACTGTTGATTCATTTTCAGGTGATGGTATATATTCAAATGATAAATTTGATATTGATAGAGAAATTGAATCTATGATCCAAAATGGTGTAGATATAGTTGATGTTGGAGGTGAGTCTACAAGGCCTAAAAAACTTTATAGTAATGTGGTGGAAGTTTCTGAAGATGAAGAATTGGAAAGAGTTATCCCAATAATTGAAAGAATTAAGAATAATTTTGAAATAAATATTTCAATTGATTCAAAAAAACATAGAGTTATTGACGAAGCTATAAAATGTGGTGCAGAAATAGTTAATGATATTTCTATGATTGAAGATGAGAATATTCTTAAAGTACTAAATAATCATGATGTGTTTTATGTTTTAGGACATTATAGAAAAAATAAATCTCATCAAAATCTTATACCTGAAGTCCTTATTGATCTTTCACAAAAAATAGATTTAATAATTAGCTCAGGTTTAGATAGATCTAAGATAATTTTAGATCCAGGAATAGGATTTGGAAAAACTCCAAAAGAGTCTAAAGACATACTTGCGAATATTGAAATCTTAAAGAAATCTTTTAATTTACCTGTAATGGTCGGTTCATCAAGAAAATCTTTTATAGGTGAATATACAGGGAAAAAAATAGATGAAAGAATTTTTGGAACAGCTTCTACTGTTGTTTTTTCAATATTAAATGGAGCTAATATTTTGAGAGTTCATGACTATAAAGAGATGATGGACGTAAAAAAGATGACTCAAGTTTTGAGAGATTCAGCTTAAAGTTTATGAATAATTCAAAAGTATATTTATCTATTGGTTCAAATTTAGGTAATCGTGAAAAGAATATATCTATTTGTATGGATCATCTAGAAAAAATTTCTGAAATAAAAAATGTTTCTAAAATTTATGAAACAGTTCCTTATAAAGTTGAGATTGTACAAGGAAATTTTTTGAATCTAGCTGTTGAAATTAATTTTTTTGAATCAGCAGAAAATTTATTAATAGAGATTAATAAAATTGAAAAAAAACTTGGAAGAATTAGATCAATTATAAAAAATGAACCAAGAGTAATTGATATAGATATAATTTTTTTTGGCGATCAAATTATTAATAAAAAAGATTTGGTAGTACCTCATCCTAGATTTAGAGAGAGATTATTTGTACTAGAACCCCTTAATGATATAGCGCCTAATTTTTTAGATCCTATTACGAACAAAACAATCAAAGAATTGTTAATAAACGCTCAAAATAGTAGCGATTAAATAAATTATCATAGAAATAAATATTGATGGATTAATTCTATTTTCTTTAACAGCGTTTCTATTATTCCAAGTTAAGAACAGAACTACAAATGTAAGTAGTACTTTTATAAGAAGTAAAATTGCCTTCGATGAAGAATAATCTCCGTAAGTCAATCTATCAAACGCAATAATCACACCAGAGAAGAATAATAATATACTTGAAACAAGAAGAACTGAGTTATAGTCAGATATGAAATCCAAAGAAGATATTTTTTTATCTTTATATTTATAAGATTTTATTAGATACAGCAAAGAACCTCCCAGCCAAATACCTGCAGACATACTATGTAGCCATAAAAAAAATGTAAAAATTATCTGATTCATTTTGAATTTTCCAATTCTTTAACGGATTCAAATACTAACTCTTCATCTATAATTCCTAACCATCTCTTAAATTCTTTACCATTTTTATCAAATAAAATAGTAGTTGGAAAAACTGTTATATCCAAAGTTGAAACAATTTGATCTTTTTCATCTGCAACTGATGGATAACTAATCCCTTTATTCAAAAACATTCTCTTTCCATCTTCTTTAGTATCCAAACCTAAAACTTGGACTCCTATAACTTTTGTAGCTGATGATTTTGAGTTAATTCTATCCAATATTTCTAGCTCATATACACAAGGAGGGCAAGACGGGAACCAAAAGTTTAACAATATATTATTGTTTTCGAATGAAGAAAAATCAATCTCGTCTTCAAAAATTGTTTGATTAGAAAATGGTAGATCATAAAAATTTGACTTATTAATATCTTGGCCACAACTTAACAAGATTAGAAAACTCAGAGAGAAGAAAATTTTTATATTTTTTTTATGAAAAGGAATTAATCTGATCATTTATTGCATCTAATAATTTATCTGAACTTACTCTTATTTGTTGCATAGTATCTCTATGTCGGATGGTTACAGAGTCATCTTCTTCAACACTTTCAAAGTCAATTGTTACACATAAAGGTGTCCCAATTTCATCCTGTCTTCTATACCTTCGACCAATAGATTGAGTATCGTCGTATTGTGCTGTAAATTTTTTATTTATATTCTCAAAGATTTTTCTACTATATTCAGATAGCTTTTCATTCCTTGATAATGGAAGTACAGCTATTTGTATTGGAGAAATCTCAGGATGTAACTTTAATAATGTTCTTGTTTCTTTTTCAGTTTCTTCTTCACAGTATGCATCGCAAAGAAAAGCAAGAACACTTCTATCTGCACCCATCGCAGGTTCTATTACATAAGGAGTGTATCGTTTGTTGTTTTCTTGATCAAAATAAGATAAATCTTTACCTGAAAGTTCAGAATGTGCCTTCAAGTCGTAGTCAGTTCTGTTAGAAATTGTCTCCAATTCCCCCCAACTCCACGGGAATAAATATTCAATATCAGAACTAGCTTTCGAATAATGAGGGAGTTCTTCTTTTCCATGTTTTCTAATCATCAAGTTTTCTTCTCTAATTCCAAATTTTTTGAACCACTCCATTGAAAAGTTTATCCAATATTCGTGCCATTTTCCATCCTCATCAGGGCTACAGAAAAATTCCATTTCCATTTGCTCAAATTCTCTTGTTCTAAATGTGAAGTTACCTGGAGTTATTTCATTTCTGAATGATTTCCCTTGTTGAGCTATTCCAAATGGAATCTTTTTTCTTGAAGAATTCAGAACATTTAGAAAATTTACAAACATTGCTTGAGCAGTTTCTGGTCGAAGGTAAACAGTTGAGGAGGAGTCTTCAACAGGTCCAATGAAAGTTTTAAACATTAGATTGAAATTTCTGGCTTCTGATAATATACCCCCATCAGGAGAAGGATTTTCTTTTCTCTCACTATCTGGAAGATTAGTAATTGTTATTACTTTGTCTTTTAATAAACTTCTTGCTTCTTCTTCATCGGATGCTTCAACTGAAATGATTTTTTTTTCTTTTTTGGTTTCAATTTCTACGATGAATATATGATCTTCTCTGTATCTTTTGCCTGTAACAGAACATTCCACAAGCGGATCTGAAAAAGAATCTAAATGACCAGAGGCTTTCCACACATTGGGATGCATTAATATTGATGCGTCTATTCCGAATATATCTTCTCTTTCTGTTACGAATGATTTCCACCAAAGATTTTTTACATTTCTCTTTATTTCAACTCCAATAGGACCATAATCCCAGACAGAAGCCAATCCGCCATATATTTCACTTGAAGGAAATATAATTCCTCTTCTTTTTGCCAATGAGACTAATTTTTCTAAATCTTGTAATTTATATAAATTCTTTTCCAAAATTTACTCCTTGTTGTTAAGATTATCTCAGTTTTTATATATTTGATTAGGGAATAAGAATTCAAAATTGCTCAATTTTTTAAATAAAAAAAATTATTATCTAATTTGATTTTCGTATAGTATGTAAATCAAATAGTAGGGAGTTATAAATGAAAATAGGATGGATTGGTGTAGGAAATATGGGTAAACCTATGGCTAAACATATTCAGGAATACGCTAGTGAGTTTACAGTATGTGATTTAAATCAGGAAGCTGCAGTAGATATATTAGAAAATGGAGGAAAGTGGGCTGAGACTCCTTCTGAATGTGCAAAGGATAAAGATATTTTATTCATGAGTTTACCTATGCCTCAAGATGTAGAAAAGGTATCTACAGGTAAAGATGGGATAATTGAATCAGTAAAACCTGGAACAATACTTCTCGATGCATCGACAAACTCCTTATCTATGGTTAAGAAATTACACAAAACATTTGATGAAAAGGGAGTTGAGTTTTTAGATTGTCCCGTAAGTGGCGGAGTAATTGGAGCTATGAATAAAGATATGTCGATTATGGTTGGAGGAAAAGAAAGTACTTATAAAAAGATAAAACCTGCATTAGATGCCATGGGAGATAAAGCTATTTATTGTGGTCCGGTTGGTAGTGGAACAATTTGTAAGCTATCACATCAATTATTCAGTGGATTATTATTAGGAATTACAACAGAAGTATTAACTTCAGGAGTAAAAGCAGGGATGGACTTAGACACATTAATTGATGCTATATCTAGATGCGCCTCAGCAAAAAATCCACCCTTTGATAATTGGAAAGCATCTCAAGAATATAATTTTGAGGGAGATGAAATGTCATTTTTCTTGGAACTGGCAGCTAAAGATATTCGACTTGCTTGTGAAATGGCCAGAGAAAATAAGGTCCCTTTAGATATGGCAAATATTTTTGAGCAAAATATTATTGAGGCTATGAATAAAGGATGGGGTAAAAAAAATTCAGGTATCGTCAGAAAAATTATTGCTGATAGAGCTGGAGTCAGCCTAGATTATGCACCTGGAGGCTTTTCTTCATAAAATGAAATATAGTAAAGATGATATAGCAATCATAGTTGCTTTAGAAGAAGAATTACCAGAAAAAATTCTCCCTGAATTTAATATATTTTATTCAGGAGTAGGTAAAATAAATGCTACTCTTAAGACTGCTGAAGTTATTTACAAAACAAATCCTAAATTAGTTATAAACTATGGAAGTGCAGGCGCATTAAATAAAAACCTGTCAGGATTACATCAAGTGACTAGTTTTTATCAAAGGGATATGGATGTGACTGATTTGGGCTTTATGGTAGGGGAAACTCCTTTAGACGATATCAATCAAATTTCTTTAGATCAAAAAGGAGTTTCATGTGGCACAGGAGATAGTTTTGTAAGTTCCAATCAAGCACTGCAAACAGATTTAGTAGATATGGAAGCGTATGCAATTGCTAAAGTTTGTTTGATCAATAAATTAGATTTCATGTGTTTTAAGTTCATATCCGATAATGCCGATGCTGAAGCAGGAGATAATTGGGTTAAAAATATGAGCTTAGGAAAGAATTTTTTTAGAGACAAAATACTTAATTTATTTAATAAGTAATATTTGTTTGCTATTATTATTCATACTCCTTATACTTCTTAATAATTTTAAGATAAAGAGGTGTGGTATGCCAAACAAAGATTTAGAAGGAAAAGTCGCAATTGTCACAGGAGCTGGTAGCGGTATAGGGACGGGTATTTCCAAAATATTACATGATAGAGGAGCAACTTTAGCTCTATGTGATTTATATGGAGAATCAGCTGAAAAAACTGCCAAGAGCCTTTCTAAAGAATTTATTTATGACTCCGTTGATGTAACTAAATTATCAGACATAGAGAATTTTAGAGATAAAACAATAAATAAATTTGGAAAAATTGATATTTTAGTATCTAATGCTGGAGTTATTGGGGCTGAAGGATTTGCTGAAAGAAAAAATTATTCTAAAAAAGATTGGGATGATACTTTTGATGTAAATGTTATTGGAGTAGTAAATAGTGCAGATGCAATTGTTGATCATATGAAAAATAATAAGTACGGGAAAATTGTAAATATAGCTTCTCATGGAGGAAGAAAACCACGAGGATTAGGAGATATGCACCGAGGAAATGTTCAAACTCCTTACTTAGTATCTAAGGCTGCTGTTATTCAATACACACATTTATTAGCTATAGAGTTAGGTTCATTCAATATTAATGTAAATGCTGTTTGTCCTGGAGTAATATGGACTCCCATCTGGAGAGCGATTGCAGAAAACCATATCGAGCAAAACCCGAATCTTAAGGGAATGGATCCAAAAGAAGTTTTTGATGAGTTAGCTGTAAAGGCTAGAACACCTTTAGGAAGAGGGCAAACACCAGAAGATATTGGAAAGACTGTTGCTTTTTTTGCTTCAGAAGATTCATCTGAGATAACTGGACAAGCATTAAATGTAAATGGTGGGGCTTCTTTAAATTAATTTAAGAAAACATGAAAAAAATATTTGATTACATTATTATTGGTGCAGGTTCATCTGGAGGTGTAATAGCTTCTAGATTGAGTGAAAATCCTAACAATAAGGTTCTTCTTATTGAAGCAGGAAATTCATTTGAAACTGTAGATGAAATCCCTGATGTCTTGAAAAAAGGGATGGCTACTGGAGCTGACTGGACTGGTAATCTTGCTGTAGGTACTAAATTTGATTGGAAATATGAAGGTATTTCTAATGAAGAGTTCAAAAATATGGGAGTTCCACGGGGAAAAGTTATTGGAGGTACGAGTTCAATTAATGGACAGGTTTTTATTAGAGCTATACCTGAAGATTTTGAAAATTGGAAAAACAAGGGATTGGATGATTGGTCGTATGAAGAATGCTTGAAATATTATATCAAGCTTGAAAATGATCTTGATTTTAATAATGAATTTCACGGTAATGAAGGTCCTATTCCTGTTATGAGACATAAAATAGACACTCTCTTAGAAGATCAGTTGACTTTTTATGAATCAGTTCAAGAAATGGGATTCCCTGTAACAGAAGATCATAATTTGCCTTTCTCTGAAGGAGTGGGGCCACTCCCATTAAATAATGTTAATGGGATGAGATGGAGTACAGGTATTTCATATGTAATTCCTGCGATTTATAGAGATAATCTAGAGGTCTTATCAAACTCGATATGTGAAAAAATCATAATAGATAATTGCATTCAAAGAGGCGTTATTCTAAAAAACGGAAATGTGATTGAAGGTAATGAAATAATATTGTCAGCAGGAGCAGTAGAGAGTCCAAAATTATTATTGAACTCTGGGGTAGGAGATAAAGATTCACTGTCGAAAATTGGAATAGAACATGTTCATCAACTACCTGGAGTTGGTCTGAATCTTAGTGATCATCCTGCTGTAGAGTTGGTATGGAAATCAAGCGAAAAACTTTTAGATCAATTATCTGATGTAGGAGCACAAAAAGTTGCTCTAAGATATACTTCTGAGAACTCTGATGACAGACTTGATATGATTTCCGTTATGAGATTTCAACCTGGAGGTATTTCAAAAGATGATTTACACTTTAGAAGTTCAGATTTTGGAGAATCAAGAATAGCTATAACAACAGGATTATTCTTGGCAAAAAGTCATGGTAAATTATCTCTTAATCCAGAAGATCCCAAAAACTCTCCTATAATTAACTATAATTATTTGAATAATGATTATGATACAGAAAGACTAATTAAGGGAATAAAACTTAACTATGAGATAGCAAGAAACAGTAAGTTTGACCCATTTAGGGGAGATCTAATAGAACCTTTGCCTGAAGCTTTAGAGGATGAAAAATTACTAAGGTATTGGATAAACTCTAAAGTTCATACAATGCATCATATTTCTGGAACCTGTAAAATGGGTTCAGAAGATGATGAAAATGCAGTTACTAACAAATATGGAAAAGTTCATGGAATTGAAGGTTTGAGAGTAGTAGATTGTTCTATTATGCCAGATTGTGTGAGAGCAAATACAAATGCTACGGCAATTATGATGGGAGAAAAAATTTCAGACCATATAAAATTAGGAGATTGATTAATTGAAACCCATTGATTTAAGAAAAAAAGCAAGGAATGGTGATAACTTTACAACATCTGGACTTGCAAAGGGACACGTTCAGACTAACGTGGTGATCATACCTAAATCCTATGCTTTCGATTTTACTTTATTTTGTTTGAGAAATCCTAAACCATGTCCAATTGTTGAAGTAATGGATCCTGGAAATTATGTGTCATCTTTTGCTGAAGACTCAGATATTAGGAAAGATGTTCCTGAGTATAAAATTTTTAAGGATGGGAAATTTTCTGAATTTGCTACAGATATAAGCGAATTTTGGAGACCTGACTTTGTTGCATTTTTATTGGGTTGTTCTTTTACTTTTGAAAATGAATTAGTAAAAAATGGAATTGAACTTCCATATTTTGAGAGTAAAAAAAATGTTCCTATGTTCATAACATCAATTGATACAGAAAAAGCTGGAAATTTCCATGGAAAACTAGTTGTTACACAAAGATGGATTAGAAGAGAAAAAGTAGTGAAAGCAATACAAGCAACTAGTAGATTCCCAAATCAACATGGAACTCCTATTCAAGTCGGAAATTCTGAAGAAATTGGAATTTCTGATCCTTATAATCCTGATTTTGGAGATCCTTGGATTCCTGAAAATGAAAAAGATTTTATACCTCTATATTGGGCATGTGGTGTAACTCCACAGCTTGTTTTGGAATCTACAAAAATAGATATTTCAATAACACATTCCCCGGGTAAAATGTTTGTTACCGATCTCAGAGATGAGGAGATGGCGGTAATATAGTGACCTTTCAAGAAATTGAGAAAATTATATTGTCAGATGATCAAAGAGGAATGTCTTTATTGTATGAAAATATTAATAAAGGTTTTATTAAGAGATCAACAGATTTGGTATTAGGCTCTAAAGGTACAGTTTTTTTGTGCTCAGGTTTTTATATTTTGAATTCTAAATCTCCTGAAACTGATGGCCCTCCAGGAACTATAGTACTAGCAGAAACCTTAACTAAACTTGGTAATGACGTTTTTATAGTGACAGATAAATTTTCATCAGATATTTTTTATGGAATGTATGGTAAGGATAAAGTTATTGAGTTCCCAGTATTGAATCATTTTGAATCAAACAAATATGCAAACGAATTAATCAATAAATATAATCCTAATTTAATTATCTCAATTGAAAGGGCAGGGCTATCTAACGATGGTAAGTATAGAAATTTTAGAGGTGTAGATTTTTCTGATTTTAATGCAAAGTTAGATTATTTATTTGAACAAATTCCAAATTCAATTGGGGTAGGCGACGGGGGGAATGAAATTGGTATGGGATGTTATATGGAACAAATCTTAGAATTAGATATTTATCCACATCCATCCGTCATAAAGACTTCTGAGAATATAATTGCTAGTACTTCAAATTGGGGTGCTTACGGATTAATAGCTGGTATTTCATTGGTAGAAAAATCAAATTTTTTACCTTCTGTTAAAAAAGGAAAAGAATTAATAGAAAAATCCGTTGAACTTGGAGCTGTGGAAGGACTATCAGGAGAACCCAAACCTTGTGTTGATGGTAGATCATTAGAAAAAGATCAGATTTGTTTAGAAAAATTAAATTCTATTTTTTAGTTTTTTTAACAAGGGTTTCTTTTACTAAAAATCTGAGAAAAAATATTCCTATTAGAGCTATAAAACCACTTGAATAGCTAGCAATAGCTAAAGAGAAAGAATTTGCTACTATTCCCATAACTGTTGGTCCAGCAGCACCTCCTCCGTCAGAAATTAGCCTCCATATACCTAGAAATCCTCCTTTGTTATCAGGCGGTGATAGATCAGACCCAAGAGTTAGTACTAGACCACTTGAGATACCATTTCCTATTCCTGATAAAATTGATGCAATTATTAAGGTAGAATAACCTGTTAAGAATAGTAACGGTGAGTCTATTGTTCCAATTAATACAAGAGAGAACCCTAAAATTATAAATGCTGGGATTCCGGTAAATCTTCTACCAAATTTATCCATAATATACCCTGCTATAGGAAACATCATAGAATCTACTGCAAAACTTAATGTGGTAATATAACCAATTTCATCCTTTCGAAGACCAATATTATCTCCCCATAATGGAATAACAATTTCTCTGCTAGCTCTCAAGAATTGTAATGATATAGCAGCTATACCTGCTGTCAAATATGCATTTTTATGATCTAAAAATGTATTTTTGAAATCTCCAAGATATCCGTCGGTAGTTTTTCTTTGAGTTAATTCATAATTTACTGAAGTTTTAATTATTAATATCAATGTGAAGAAAGCAATAATGCCTTGAAAGAAAAAAGGAGATCTAATTGAAATAAACTCTGCTAAAATACCTCCCATTAGTGGTCCAATAATTGTTGCTATCCTCCCTAATCCACCAAAAAGAGATAGTGCTTTACCTCGAGACTCATTTGGCACTACAGATGCAATATATGCGTGCCTAGAAATAGACCAAAGTGCAAAACTAGCTCCGGCTAAGAGTCTAGAAAAAAGCAAAATACTAAAGCTACCACTTAGACCAGCAATGATTGAGCTGATACCAAAAAGTATTACTCCTGATATCATAGTTCTTTGCAAGCCAAACCTGTTAATTAATATACCTGCAGGTACATCAAAACCCATAGTCCCAAAATGTCTAGCAGCTATTGCAAAACCTACTAATAGGTCTCCTGATTGGAATGTATCCCTTGCAAATATTGGTAATACGGGAATAAGAATCCCTTGTCCCATTGATAGCAAAAAGCTAGGAGCATACACGCTCCAAAATATAGACTTTATTGAAAATTTTTCTTTGTTCAATTTGTTTATGAGTTTTTTGTATAACCCCACTCATCAACAATTCTTTCTGTATGCTTTATGTTGTTGTGTGTGGCGAATTCGATAGTATTACCATCCATATCTTGTATATAGATAGCTCTTTGCCCATCATGTCTTGTCTGAGGACCATTAGTAATTTCATACTCAGACTTTTCTAATATTTCTACAGTTTCGTCAAAATTCTCAACTTCAAATGCTACATGAAATTGTACTAATTCATTTCCTGGTCCATCAGGAGGTTCAATTAGATGTACCATTGTTCCATCTGAAGTCTTTGACCAAATAACATGTTTTTCGTCGACCATTGAAGGAATAATAGTTAACCCTAAAAAGTCTCTGTATAAACTAAAAGATTTCTTTCTATTATTTATAGGAATCGCCACATGATTAATTTTTTTTATTTTTATTTTCCCTAAATCTGACATTTTATTCCTCTTAATAATTAGCTTACTTCAACTATGATCTCTATCTCAACAGCCATATTATTTGGTAGAGAACCCATTCCTACGGCAGACCTTGCATGTCTTCCTTTTTCTCCAAATACTTCAACAAAAAAATCAGAACAACCATTAATTACTTTTGGGTGGTCTACAAAGTCATTTTCGGCATTAACCATTCCAAAAACTTTAACTATCTTGGATACTTTTTCTAGAGATCCTAGATAAGATTTCATAGCTGATAAAAGATTGACAGCTGTATTTCTTGAAAGTTCATATGCTTCATCTGCACTGATTTCAGATCCTACTTTTCCAGTGATAAAGTTACCTGATTCATCTCTTGGGCCTTGTCCTGATAGATAAATTAATTTTCCTGTTTGTTGAACTGGTATGTAGTTGGCAACCGGAGTAGGAGGGCTCTTAAGTTCTATACCCATTTCTTTTAATTTGTCTTCTATACTCATATTATTTCTCCTTTTGTTATTTGGGTTCAGTCATACTCAATGGTTCTAGGATAACATCTAAATCATCAGATGACAGGTCTGTTTCTTTGAGAGCAACTTCCTTAATTGTTTCTCCTGAAAAAGAAGCTTTATGTGCTATATCTGCTGCTTTATCATATCCTATTTTTGGCGCTAATGCAGTACATATAGCAAGTCCTTGATTGACCATTTGAGGCCCTTTAGTAGTAGCTTCTAAGCCATCTATACATTGTTCTGAAAAGTTTTTACTTCCTGTTGAAAGAATCTCTATAGATTCAAGGAGATTATGAGCAGCTACTGGCATCATAACATTTAATTCAAAATTTCCACTTTGTCCTGCGATACTTACAGTTTGATCGTTACCCATAACCTGTGCACATATCATTGTAATGGATTCAGCGATAACAGGGTTTACTTTACCTGGCATTATAGATGAGCCTGGCTGAACTTCAGGCAAGCTGATTTCACCAATTCCTGCTCTTGGCCCTGATCCCAACCATCTAATATCATTTGCAATTTTCATTAAACTCACTGCATAACTTCTAATAATTCCTGAAGCAAAAACGATCCCATCTATAGTAGATTGAGATTGGAAATGATTATCTGTTTCAGAAAACTTTATTCCTGTTTTATCTCCTATTCTTTTTATTACTTCTCCGCAAAATTCAGGATTCATACCTATTCCAGTTCCAACAGCTGTCCCTCCTAGAGCTAAAATAGATAATTCATTAAGAGCTAATTCTATTTTATTAATAGAGTTTTTTACCTGCCCAAGGTATCCCTTAAATTCTTGCCCTAGCCTAATAGGAGTGGCATCTTGTAGGTGTGTTCTACCTGTTTTTACTATTTCCCAAAATTCCTTAGATTTTTTTTCTAGAGAAGACTCTAAAATTTTCATAGAAGGAATTAGATCGTCTTTAATTGATATTGCAGCTGCAATGTGAATAGCAGTTGGAATTACATCATTAGATGATTGCCCTTTGTTTACATGATCATTAGGGTGAACAGGATTTCTTGAACCTATTTCTCCTCCTAATTTTAGAATGGAAAGATTTGAAATTACTTCATTTACATTCATATTTGTTGAAGTCCCAGAGCCAGTTTGAAATATATCAACTACAAAACTTTCATCATGAACACCATCAATTACCTCTTGAGCTGAGGATATAATTGCATTTGCTATATCTTTTTCAATTAATCCTAATTCTAGATTTGTTTCTGCTGCAGATTGTTTAATAAGCCCCAATGACTTAATAAATGATCTACCAAATCTTAAATTTGAAATTGGAAAATTTAATTGTGCCCTACGAGTGTTTCCACCATAAAGAGCTTTTGATGGAACCTCAAGCTCTCCCATTGAATCTTTTTCAAGTCTCATATCCATAGTCATTCTCCTAAAGATTTATTTGTGCCTTTTGTCATATTCTTCAAAAGTTTTTGCTGCAGCAGCTAATGAATTTACCGCGGTAGGGTAGCCACCATAGAAAAGCATTTGAGTTATTAATTCTACTATCTCTTCTTTACTCCATCCATAATTTAGAGCTCCTGTAATGTGTCCTGGTAATTGATTAGGTTTGTCTAACACAATCAAAGCTGCTATTGTGCATAAAGATCTAATTTTTGGTTCTAATGTTGGTCTTTGATATATATGACCGAATAATGTTGCATTAATAAGATCAAATGCTTCCTCTGTGCTTTTTGCTACTTCTGGAGTTCCTGGATCTCCATCATAGTACCACTCTCTCCATTCCTTTGCTTTTGCAAGAAGTTCCTCATAGCTTTTCATATTAATTTACTCCTTTAAGTTTTGTTTTATATGGTTTATAAACTCCAATCAATAATGCTACTAGAGTTATAAAACTTGATAACCAAAATATAGCATTAATTCCGAAGTTATTTACTACAATTCCTGAGATAGCAGGGCCTAAAAACATTCCTAACGCATAATATGCTTGATAAGCACCCATAGCCAAACCTCTGGAGCTATCCTCAAAACTGAAAAGTATAAGAGTTATTGTAACTGTATACAAAATTCCTCTACCAAAACCAGATATAAATTGTAGAGATGCTATTATGGATATATTTTCAACATATGATGTCAGTAATAAACTAAAAATCATTGATATTGAACCTAAAATCATTGTTTTTCTAATGCCTATTTTACTTATAAACCAAGCTGATAATGCCATACCAGAAATTCCAGCTAGTTGAGATAATGTGGTAATGTCACCTATATTTGTTTTTGAGCCTCCTAAATTCTCTATTAGTATGGGTAGAAAACCGAAATTTACACCGAAAGTAACAAAGTGAAACCCTATTGCAATTGCAGATATTCTAAGCAAAACACCATTTTTTAACAAATTGATAATTGTATTTTTATTTAATTTATTTTTTTTAGGTTTCTCGTACTTTGCCCAAAATAAAATTATCATTCCAAGAATACTTACGATTAGTGATGCTAAAAAAGGAGTTTTATCTCCATATAAATCTGCTAATCTTCCGCTTAGTAAAGTGGAAATGGTTATAGCTACTCCATTTATACCCATCATAAAAGAACTTGCATAGTGTAATAATTCTTTTTTGAACTGAGAAGCAAAAAGCAAACTGACTGCAACCCATCCAGCGCCTGCAACCCCTGTAATTAATCTAGCAAAAAATATATCTACTGGTCCATCAGATATTAATAGTCCAAAAGATCCCATTGCAGAACAGAGCATAGTTAGTATTGCAAAAGGTTTAGTACCCCACAAATCAACTGCTATCCCTAAAGGTATTCTGAGTATTATTTGACCAATTGCATATGATGCAACTATATAACCAATCATTGTAGCTGAAGCACCTAAATCTTTTGAATGGTTTGGAAGAATAGGAACATAAAGATATAATGATGCCCAAAAAAAGAAAGTCCCTACTATAACTATGATAATAGAAGGATTTTTAATTATTTCCCTAATTAGTTCTTTCAAAATATGATATATTTTTTTATATAAATTCAAATTACTTATTTTTTATGTATAACTCCATAAAAAAGGGAAGGAAAAATGAAATTTTGTTACGCAAATAGAAGAATGACTTTATATCCAAACTCTGTAGATCCATGGGATTTAGCTCCTGAAGATTATACAGATCAATTTTTGATAAAAGTTAAAGACATGGGATTTGATGCTCTAGAGATTGGAAGTGATACATTAGATAAAACTGGAGGTTCTGAAAAATCTGTAAAAGAATTCACAACGAGAATTAATTCATTTGGATTAGATATTGGATCAATTAGAAGTGGAGGCACTCTTACTGAAGCTAAGAATGGTCCTCAAAATATAGATAAACTGAAAAAATCAATAACTTATGGTAAATATACAGGAGCTGAAGTAGTAAATGGAGCTATAAGTGCTCCTTCAAGATACCCAGGTAATCCAGAAGGAAGTCTCCCAGCATCAGGATCTGGTTGGAATAAATCTCAAGATTCTTCCAAAGAAGCTTCTATGTGGGTATATGAACATCTTTCAAAAATTTATCAAGAATCATGTGATGAGGCTTCTGATAATAACTTAAATATTTCAGTCGAGATACATCAAAACTCGCCTGTAGATAATTCTTGGTCTGCAAAATATTTATATGGAATGGTAGATAGATCTAACTTCGGAATAAATCCGGATCTAGGAAATGTTCTCTGGAATTATGAACAACCAGAAGAAAAATTTGAGGATTGTATAGATAATGTTGCTTCAATATCTAATTATTGGCATTGCAAAAACTTACAAACTGTTTATCATCCTGAAAATGAAAGGTCTGTGTTTATTAGAGTACCGCTTCAAGACGGTGAAATTGATTATAGGTATGCTATTAGTTCTATGATTAACGCTGGATATAAAGGATATATGGCTATTGAAGGTACACAAAATGGAGATCAGTTTTACAAAGATTATCAGAGTATTAGTTATTCAAAGAGTGTTGTTGAATCTTTAGATAGCTAACTGTTTGGTTCTCTTCCATATTTTGATATCCATGCTAAAAACATTGCAATGAAGAATAATATTGCTATTCCCACAAAGGCATTTCTATAGGAACCTGATCGATCATGAATCATACCTGCAATTAAAGGCCCAAGCGCCATAGTAATAGAAGTCAGAAAAGCATTTATTCCCATCATACTTCCAATGTTTTTCATACCGAATTGTTCAACAATTGTTAGAGGTATCATTGCCCCAAAAGCACCAAAACCTAGACCATAAATAAAACATCCTAACCACAAAATTGTACTACTACTTGAGCTGCATAAAACTAGAGTACCTATAGCTTGAAAAAAGATACAAAGTATTAATGTTTTTCTTGCTGAATAAGTTTCACTTACTCTACCAAAAGTTATTTTCCCAATTACACCCATAACTGCGATCATCATTAAGCATGATGTAGCTACATTTTGAGACATTCCTTCATCTTCTAGAAACTGCGTCAATTGAGTTAATATACCCTGATAGGTTAGTACACCAATCATTAATGAAATATTAATTGCCCAAAATCTGAATGAATTAATTGCTTCTTTTGCACTGAAACCTAAGGATGATTGTTTTTTAGCTAAAGCTAAATAATCTAGATTTCTGTTTGTCCTGATTGATTCTTTTTCAACATCTTCTAACGATTCAGAAATTATAAAATATGAAGATAATGCTAAAAAAAGCATGATTCCTCCAAAAATCAAGTATGCTAATTCCCAACCTGAGAATACTATTACTGATGCTGCTAAGGCTGGCATAGTAAATCCTCCAAAATTGTTTCCTGAGGTAACTGCTCCCATTACTCTTCCTCTAGTTTTAGGAAACCAAAGGGGAACAATTTTTCCAGAAGTGATTTGTGTAGCACCAGGAAATCCAGCATAAACTAGAGCGCTATATAAATACCAATGCCATAGACTAGAAATTGTAGGTCTAAGCAAAAAACCTAAGCTAATCATAATTAATGAAATAAGCAAAACAATCTTAATTCCGTATTTATCTGCAGATTTACCTAGTATAGGACCTGTTAAGCCAGATATGAAAGCTAGGGATAAAGCTCCATTTAATTGAGTTTTAGTCCACCCAAATTCCTCTTGTAAAGGATTTGCAAACTGACCAAAAGCATATTGTGACATCCCTATAGATAATCCTGTTGAAAGAAATGCTACGAGCGCAATTTGATAGCCTCTGTAAGGAGCAATCATATATAAACCTCGGAAAATAGTGAATTTATCTAATCTTATAGCTTCATTTATCTAATTCAAACATTTATTATTAGTCAAAATGGCTTATATTAGGAAACTTACGGAGGCAAACAATGAGTTCAAACTATGAACCAGTTAAGAACTGGGCGAAAATTCCTATGGGTATTTCATTTTATGGAGACTGTGGTGGAGTAGCAGTTGATTCAAAAGATAATGTATATGTTTTCAACAGAGGTACAGACCCCGTTTGTGTTTTTGATCCTGAAGGAAATTTTTTAAGATCTTTTGGTCATGGAGAATTTGATAGACCTCACGGTATCGAAATTGATAATGAAGATAATATTTATCTAGTAGATGATGGCCCTGGTAATTTTATACAAAAAAGAGACAATAACGGAAAGGTGATTTTTACTGTTGGTGAAAGGGGTAAAGAAGCTCCTTGGCAAGGCGGAGAAATGTTTAATAGACCTACAGATATTGCAATACATCCAACAACTGGAGATCTTTTTATATCAGATGGATATGGAAATTCAAGAGTGCATAAACTTACACCTGAAGGAGAACATATTTTGAGTTGGGGTGTTCCTGGATCAGAAAATGGACAATTCTCACTTCCTCATAATATTTCAATGATTGGAGAAGATAAAGTAATAGTAGCTGATAGAGAAAATTTTAGACTTCAAATATTTGATCTAGAAGGTAATTATATTGATCAATGGCATCTGCATCATCCAATGTCTGTTACTGAAGGTAAAAATGGAGATAAAAATCTCTATATAGGTGAAATGGGTCCTCCTGACGTTCAAATAGGGGTTAAAGGACTAGGAAATCGAATAGTTGTACTATCTCCAGAAGGGGAAAAAATAGATTCGTTTGGTCATGGGCTACCTGGCCAAAATGATGATCAATTTGTTGCTCCACATGGAGTAACAACAGATTCTAAAGGAAATGTATATGTTGGTGAAGTAGCGTGGACTTTTTGGGGCTCTAAACAAAATCCTCAACCTTTAGGAGAATTGATTTCGCTAAGAAAATGGATAAAAAAATAAGGAGATTAAATGACTTTAAAAAATAAAAATTATCAACCAGTTCCTCTATGGGCTAAGTTACCTCATCCAATGAGATTTCAAGAGGCCACAAGTGTAGCAACTGATTCAAACGATAATGTATATGTTTTTAACAGAGGGCTTTATCCACTAATAATTTTTGATAAGGATGGTAATTATATTGGTCATTGGGGTGAAGGAGAATTTAATAGGCCCCATGGAATAAGAATAGATAAAGATGACAATTTATATCTTATTGATGATTTAGATCATATAGTCCAAAAAAGATCAAAATCAGGGGAAATATTACTTACTATTGGAGAGAAAGGTAAGCCTTCACCTTGGCAAAAAGGAGGTTATTTTAATAGACCTACTGATGTTGCAGTTGACGAATTTACAGGTGATATTTTTGTTTCAGATGGGTATGGGAATTCAAGAATTCATAAGTTTAATTCGAAAGGAGATCACTTGAAAAGTTGGGGTAAATCAGGATCAGAAGATGGTGAATTCTCTCTTCCTCATAATATTAGTATTTTTGATAAAGATAAAATTGCTTTATGTGATAGAGAAAACTTTAGAGTTCAAATTTTTGATTTTGATGGAAATTATCTAGACCAATGGCATTTTCACCGACCAATAGCTATCTATTCAGATCAAAATGATAAAGAAGTTTATGTAGCTGAGGCAGGTGCTCCAGATGTTCAGGCTGGAGTCCCAAATTTAGGGCTAAGGGTTGTAATTGTAGATGAAAAGGGAGATCGAATTAGTTCTTTTGGAAAAGGAACACTAGGTGAAAACCCTAATCAATTTATAGGACCCCATGGCATGGCAGTGGATTCTGCTGGATCTGTTTATATAGCAGAGGTCTCTTATACAGCTTTTGGATCAAATCAAGACCCTCCAAGAGAGGTTGCTTCATTAAGAAAATGGGAAAGGATAAGCTAGATGATAGTTGGAGATGGAAAATTTAAGTTTGAGCTTGATCAAAATTGGCCTATAACTATTCCAGAATATTGGACTTTGGGTCAATGTGCTGATATTGATATAGACTCAGATGATAACGCATGGGTTTTTTCAAGAGGTAATCATCCTGTTACTAAATGGTCTAATGATGGAAATTTTTTGGGTTCATGGGGAAATCAAGGTGATCAAAAAGGAGAATTTAGAATTCCACATGGACTAAATATTGATTCAGAAGGATTCATTTGGCTTACAGATCATCAAACACATCAAGTAACTAAACATAAATCAGATGGAGAGTGTGTATTAGAATTGGGTGAATTTGGGTTTGCAAATTTTACACTTACAACAGATGGCACACAGGGAAACCCATTTAATATGCCAACAGGATCAGCTATTGCACCTGATGGAAAGATTTTTGTTAGTGACGGATATGGAAATAGAAGAGTTCATAGGTTTTCTAATGAAGGGAAACATGAATTATCTTGGGGAGAACATGGAACTGGAAATGGACAGTTTGCAATAGTTCATAAACTTGGTGTTTATAAAGATAGCAGAGTTTTTGTTTGTGATAGAGAAAATGACAGAATACAAATTTTTTCACCAGATGGAGAACTATTAGATATTTGGACTAATGGATTAGCAGGGCCAGGAGATATTTACTTTCAAGATGATATAGCTTATGTGGTTGAACAAAGTGAAGGAAGTGGAATTTCTATTTGGGATGTACCTTCTGGAGAATTGCTAACTCGTTGGAGAGGTGTCCCAGAAGTATGTGAGGCAGTACATGGATGTGCAGTAGACTCCAAAGGAAATATTTTCATAGCTGAAATAGGCCTAGGAAATGTAGGTCAGAGAATTAGAAAACTTAATAAAGTTTAGAAAGCATCATTATCAGCTGCAATTTTATCTAAGTCTTCTCTTGTGTAAGACCCTAAAGATCTAAAGTTATATTCTGTATAATTTTTTATCCATTGCATAGCTATTTTTGATGATTTCTCATAATTTATTTTTTGTGTGTCTGTTACACTATCGCCTAATTGACTAATAATATCATCAGTTTCGCTTAGGATTATGTCTTTTACAAGTTTGAAAGAATGTTGTTCTTCTGTATCTTCAGCTACAGATTTGTGGATAATTCTTTGAGCAATTTGACCAGTAGATATCCTTGCAGTAGCTAAATCTTCCATCAATGCAGGTCTTTTTCCTGGTCTGCCTGCTAATCTGTCTATACCTTTAGCCCCTCTTCCATTTAACCATCCTTCAACATATTCAACCAATGTCCTCACATTTTGTCTAGTTCCTTCTTTTGTTAATGTTCCAACAGGGTTTTCTATCTTAACAGGGTAATTATCTGGATTTTTCATATCCTCACTTGGTTCCCATCCAGATTCTCTTAATTTCTTAAATGGTTCTGCAGCAGGGTCCATGTGATAAATGTGGGCGACCCAGGCTCTTAGGAAACCTTGATTAGCTTCCCATTCTTTATCAGCTTTTATAGATTTTGCAGCTTCAATATTTACCTCTTCATCTCTTGAGGGCAGAGCAGTAGCCATTCCTCCGATAGGTACAGCATTATGTTTAAGACATATTGCTACAAGTCTTCTAAAAATATTAGACATAAATTCAGTGTTTTGAATAGTAACATCAAATCTGTCTGGCCATACAAAATTTTCATCATGTATTACATATTCCAATATACTAGCTTTCAGATCCCATCTAGCTGCATTTAATCCTGCAGCATATTCACCTAAAGCAAATAGCATTTCTTCCATTTGAAAAACAGCTGGCAATGATTCAATAAGGATAATTCCTTTAATATTAACTTCATTCAATTCATCTACTGAATTTTTTATTTCTGTAAATAAAGAATTATAAAATTTTGCTTCTCTTGCAGATTCAGTTTTAGGGATGTAAAAATATACTCCTTCTCCTTTTCTATGCTGTTCTCTTCCTCCAAAAAATAAAGTTAATGCTGTTCCAAGTACAGTTGCAGAAATAGGGTTTCCATCAACGGTTACCATAGGTTCATCTAAATGAAGACCTCTTTCTCTATGCATAAAGAATGGAATTTTTCCAGGTTCTAATTCATAATGTTTACCTGTAGTTTGGTTATCAAATTGTAAAGTTCCTAGAGTCGCTTGCATTCTATTTCTGGCAGCATACACAGAGTCTTCTAATGTATGACCTGCTGCGTCTTCGTCATCATCTAGATCCCCTTCAGCTCTAACACCTCCAGGACCAGGATTTAATGCATTGATAAGCATAGATGCTATTCCAGCTGGTCCAGAAATTTCTATTCCAGGTTTTCTTAAATCTTCAGGTAGATTTGGTATTTCCCAATCACCATTGGCTTGAGAAGTTTCTAGGAGTTCAGGCATGATACCTTTTCTTGCCTTTTCCTGATTTGCTAGTCTTTCTTTCCTGATTTCTCCAACTTCAGCATTGAACTTATCATGTAATTTTACAAGTAGATTTTGAAATTCTTCAGTAAAAATATCTGAACAATCAATTGTGGATTGGTATGATAATCTGTTAGACAAAACTAATGCTCCTAAATAAATATATTTTCCTGAGAAATTATACTATTTATTTTTGTTTAGTCCATAAAGAAAGTTTTCTATTTAAGTTATTAGCTCTTTCAGATCAGAAACATCTCTGTCAGACCGAAGTCTACCCAAAGCTTTTCTTTCAATTTGTCTTATTCTTTCTCTTGTTAAACTTAGATCTTTACCAATTTCTTCTAATGTTCTAGGTTTTCCATCAGTTATTCCGAATCTTAATTCTAGAACTTTTCTTTCTCTATCATTTAATTGACTTAATACAGAATCAATATGACTTCTCATTGAAGATTGAGCGGCTACCTCAGGTGGGGTTGGAGTTGAATCATCCTCAATCAGATCTCCAAGTTCGTTTTCACCCTCTTCTCCTATTGGAGTTTCTAATGATACAGGTTCTTGGGCCATTTTTAAGATTTCAGCGACTTTTTTTGGTTCCATCTCAAGTCTATCTGATAATTCTTTAATTGAAGGCTCTCTGTTAAATTCTTGTGCTAGTTCTCTTCTTGAGCGCATTATCTTATTTAAAGTTTCTACAACATGAACAGGTATTCTGATAGTTCTTGCTTGGTCTGCAATAGCTCTTGTTATACCTTGTCTTATCCACCATGTTGCGTAGGTTGAAAATTTGAAACCTTTTCTGAAATCAAATTTTTCGATTGCTCTCATTAGGCCAATGTTTCCTTCTTGGATTAAGTCAAGCATTGACAAGCCTCTATTTAGGTGTTTTTTGGCAACTGATACTACAAGTCTTAAGTTAGCCTCTCCTAAATGCTTTCTAGCTTTTTCACCTTCTTCTTTGATAATCCTAATATGATTTTTTATTGATTCACTAGATATATCTTTTATTATTTTGTTTTGGTTTTTAATTGGTTTTTCTATATCAAGATCGGATGAGACAACATAATTTTCAGGAAGGATTCTTCTTAGCACAGAGAGTTCAATTATATTATTTTCAGCGTCCTCTAGAGGAATTCCTCTCGCATCAGAAACATATTTAGATGCTTGCATAAAAACTTCATCTACCTTTTGTCCATCAATTATCTCTTTTACTTGCTCATTTACAACAAGATCTGAAAGAGTAATATTTCCTTTAATATTGAGGAATTTTTTTAAAGACTTTAACAATTTAGACAACTCTGAAAACCTATCTAAAGCATTTGTAACTATAAATGAGTTAAGCTCATCATTTAAGTAGAAATCATTAGAGTAGTCAATTGATTCTTCATCGAAATCAGAAGGCATAGCCATAAGTTTTTTTATACAAATTGAAGTTTCGATAGATCTTGCTAATATAACTTCATCACTTGCTGATAATAAGTTTACTTTTCCAATTTCCTTTAGATACATTCTTACGGTATCATTACTCAGCTCAGAATCATCTTTATTTTTCTTAGTTTCGCTTTTTGAATCTCTTTGTTGTTCCCAATTAGTAAGTTCAGAACTTGAAAATGATTTTAAATCTTTTTCTTCTTCATTAGCTTCATCTTCCATACCGGTTTCACCGCTTCTATGAATGCCTTCTTCGTTCTCAAAATCTTCATCATAATCATTACTTATTGATGAATTTTCTTCATTAGATTTTTGAACCAATTCTCTCTCCTATGTTTGTTGCTCAGATAATTAATTATATTGAATTTTCTTTTAAACAAGAACATGTATTTAATACGGGTTTTTAACTTGCCTGAAAAAAAAATAAGGTGTATACCCTTATTATATAACATTTCATAGTAAATTTAGAGGGTAGTATGAGCAGTTTTAATTTTGATAATTTATGGTCTGAAAAGTCAACCGATGCAGATAGGATACTTACGCTTCATGCAAAATATGATTTTGCAGTTGCATATCCACCATATGAAGAAGTGCCAATGTATGGACTTATCGATGGATTAAAGTCTAAAGTTGACGCAAATTTAGAAAAAGTATCGAAAGAAATGGCTTACTATCCTCATGTTCAAGGTGATGAATCTCTAAGAGAATTTACAGCAAATAAGATTGCATCTGATAGAGGTATTAAGACCGATAAAGATTCAATAGTTTTATGTAATGGTTCAGGAGAGGCTAATGGATTAATCATACAAGCACTAATTGACCCAGGAGATTATGTTATAGCTGAGCAATTTGTTTATATGGGAACAACAAAGCAACTAACATTTTATAATGCTAACACCGTCGGTTCTCCAATTGATGATAAAGGACTGATCCCTGAAAAATTAGAAGAAACTATATTGAAAATAAAAAATGATCATGGCGTTATGCCAAAAATGCTTTATACAATACCTGAACATCAAAATCCAACTGGTTCAACATTGCCAAAAGATCGTAGACTAAAAATCATCGATATCTGTCATAAATATGGTATTCCTATTCTTGAAGATGATTGTTATGTAGACAACAGATTTGAAGGGGAACCAGAGCCTGCATTTGCTTCTCTTGATGATTCAGGAATGGTAATTTATGTAGGTTCATTTTCAAAGTTAATTGCACCAGGATTGAGATTAGGTTTCTTTACAGCTTCTAATGAAGTTATTGATAGAGCCCTTTCTGTCAAGGTTGGTTCTGGACCTAATCAGTTTGCAGCATATGCAGTAGATGGATACCTACGAAGTAACTTAGAAGAACAAAAATCTAACTATGACAAAATCCTAAAAGAGAAAAAAGAGTCAATGGAAAAGGGTCTTGAAGAAGTTTTTTCAGGTACTAATGCAAAATGGTCTTCTCCACAGGGAGGATGTTACACTTGGTTCGAAATGACAGATGGAAAAAACCTATCTGAAATAAGGGATGAAGTGTTTAATAGGGGAGTTGGATATATCGCAGGAGATATGTTTGCACCAAATGGAGATGGTCAGAATATGGCTAGATTATGTTTTGCATTTGAACCTATTGAAAAAAATTATGAAGGAATTATAGAACTTGGATCAATTTTCAAAGATTTGAATGTAATCTAGGAATTTTTTCTTATATCAATTTCTTCTTTTGAACCAATATAAAACCCTATTCTTTGGTGTAAATCATTTGGAGCTAAGTTCAATATCTTGTTTTCTCCATCATTTGCATCTCCACCTGTATTCTCTGCAATAAATGATAGAGGGTTACATTCATAGATAAGCCTTAGGCGCCCTTGCCCAGTTTTTGGGTCTGCAGGATATGCAAAAACCCCACCTTTTAATAAATTTCTATGAAAATCTGCTACAAGTGAACCAACATATCTTGCAGTATATTTTCCATTTTCTCCAGATCTTAGAGATTCAATCCATCTTTTATCTTTATCTGTAAACTTATTCCAATTTGATTCATTTACTGAGTAAACTTTTGCATTTCCGTGTATGATTTTTTCATTAGTAACTAAAGCTTTTCCATTCTTATCAAATGAAAACATAGATGTGTCTTCTTTAGAAGAAATACACATTACTGATGAAGATCCGTAAACTGTATATCCAGCGACAATTGCATTACTCCCTTTTTGAAGTAAATTTGATTCATCGCTTTGGTCATTATTAATTTTTTTATATATTGCAAAAATCGTTCCAATAGTAACAGCTACATCAATATTTGAAGATCCGTCTAATGGATCAAATACAACTATATAATCAGCATCTTTGTTATTTGGATTAGGCACTATTACTGACTCTATCTCTTCTGAACCCATTAGAAAAACCTTTCCTGATTCAGAAAGATTTTTTATGAGTAAATTATTTGAAAATTCATCAAGTTTTTCTACCTGTTCTCCTTGTACATTTATTTCTCCGGTTTTACCAACTAAATTATTTATATTCGAAGATCTAATTGCCTCAGATATTTTGTAGCAGGTATTTGATATAACAGAAAGTATTTTTTTTAAATTATCATCTAGATCAAGATCATCTAGATAGTCATCAAGGAATTTATTTTTTTTAACCATAAATTTTTTATAAAAAGTTTAAATTTGTTTATAAAAACATATTACTTTGGTCAAAATTTTTCAAGAAATATTGGTTGTTAAAATATTTTTTTAATAATCAAAAATATAAAACTAAATTTATATCAAATTACAGATATAATTACTCCTGATATTAGAACCAACACATAAAAGGAAACAATAAGTGCAGATCGCTTAGAATCTCTAGCAATATCATTGTTGTTAATTACAGATTTTTTCATAATTTTTTGAATTGTTAAGTTATTACAATAATATTTTCTATCTAAAGTATTTCATCAATATTATCAATTTGTTACGCAAATGTTTAATTAAATTAAAATTCACATTAATGAAAAAAATTAGAAACATTTTCTTAACTCTTTAGAAATAAAAGGCAAATAATATCATCGTCATAATTGAAATTTTTAAGGAGTAATATTATGGATTTTAATCCCGTAGCTCTAGATATAGTATGGACACTATTAGCTACAGTTTTAGTATTTTTAATGCAAGCTGGTTTTTCTTTGTTAGAAGCTGGAGCTACTAGAGCAAAAAACTCAATAAATATTGTTATGAAGAATGTAATGGATATGTCTTTGGGTTCTTTAGTATTTTGGCTTGTTGGTTTCGGATTTATGTTTGGAACAAACAGTTCAGGATGGATTGGTACTGATAATTTTTTATTATCAAGTATAGATCCTGCATCAGAAACAGGATACTTTGATTTTGCATTCTTCATTTTTCAAACTGTTTTTGCCGCTACAGCAGCTACTATAATATCTGGGGCTGTTGCAGAAAGAACTAAATTTACAGCATATCTGATTTACGCTATTGCAGTAACTGGATTTATTTATCCAATTTTTGGTTCATGGGTTTGGGGTGGAGGATGGTTAAATGATGTAGGTCCTGGTTTTGTAGACTTTGCTGGATCAACTGTTGTTCATAGTGTAGGTGGATGGGCTGCTTTAGCAGGAGCAATTGTTGTAGGTCCTAGATTAGGTAAATACATTGATGGTAAACCTCAAAGATTACCAGGTCATTCAGTAGTATTAATGGCATTAGGTGTTTTTATTCTTTGGTTTGGATGGTTTGGGTTCAATGCTGGCTCTACAGTATCAGGAAATGATGGATCAATAGCTGTAATATTCATAACTACAAACTTAGCTGCCGCAGCTGGAGCAGTTGGTGCAATGGTTCTCTCATATGCAATATGGAAGAGATTCGATGTATACATGACACTCAATGGAGTAATTGCTGGTTTAGTAGCTATTACTGCTGGTTGTGCAAATATGGGTCCTGGCATGGCTCTTCTTACAGGTTTAATTGGTGGATTTGTAGTAGTAGGTTCTGCAGTTTTGCTTGAAAGTGTATTAAAGATTGATGATCCAGTTGGAGCTATAGCTGCTCATGGATTTACAGGAGCTTGGGGAACTTTAGCAGTAGGATTATTCGCACAAGAAGAATTTGGTGGAATCAATGGACTATTATTTGGAGGTGGTGCTGGCCAACTTGGAGCTCAATTTGTTGGAGTACTAGCTGCATTTATATTTGTTTTTGGAACATCATTTATTGTTTTCAAACTTATAGATTTAACTATAGGAATGAGAGCTTCTGATGAAGAACAAGAAATTGGTCTAGATGTTACTGAACATAGTGCTTCAGGATATCCAGATTTTACTAATGTTGCTCAAAAATAAATTATAATTCTTTAGCTCCCTATTACTTTAGGGAGCTAAAGTAGTGTGAAGAGGATTTTAAATGCTTAAGGTCAGTGAAGCTAAATATGAAATATCCTATAGAGATGAAGTGATTGATTTGACTCCTAAAGAGTATGATCTTTTGAAAATATTTATACATCAATCACATAAAGTTATTAGTAAATCTGAAATTACTAAACAAATTTGGCCAGAAAAAGTACTTAAATCTAGAGTAGTTGATTCTTATGTTTCTAGAATTAGAAAAAAATTAAATAAATTGGGTCATCCTGGTATAAAGGTAATAACTAAGAGAGGATATAGGCTTATCTAAATGACAATAATTCAACCTAAATGTTGGGTAAAACTTAGAAAAATCAATAAAGCTAAGTATCAATCTAAATTTCAAACTTTTAAGTCAAATAATGATAATAAAAGATTATTGGCGAGGCTATAAATTACTTTCTGTAATTTACTTAAAGAAATCATTTATAACTAATAAATATACCTTATATTAAAAATTTCTTTTTTAATTTT
>CESD01019251.1_pt1 | contig 30474 bp, 29 predicted proteins | sample 531191 | NCBI WGS metagenome assembly CESD01 (sample SAMEA2622021, study PRJEB7988) | marine metagenome | biome: marine biome (ENVO:00000447); feature: deep chlorophyll maximum layer (ENVO:xxxxxxxx); material: "saline water (ENVO:00002010), including plankton (ENVO:xxxxxxxx)" | depth 188 m
GGAATGGCCTTAAATTTCTTATTGGCCATTATAATTTCATCATTCACTCCAAAACCTCCTGAGAAAGTAGGACAGATGGTTGATAGAATAAGACTGCCATGATGAAATTAAATCTTCCTCTATCACTATTTATTTTTCTTCTTTTTTCTTGTTCCTCTCTTGATGAAAAGGCTAATGATCTAGCTCAAGAACTTACCATTATCGACACTCATATAGATACGCCTATCCAGTTATTCATGCAAAAAGAAAAAAAGGGAGAGATAGAAGACATAACACTTGATACTTCTCTCCACTTTGATTTTCAACGAGCTACTGCTGGCGGCTTAAATGTACCTTTTTTTGTGATATTCACTCCACCGTCATCGGAGGAAAAAGGCAACTCTTTTGAAATGGCAAATGAAATCATTCAGATGATGAATGACGTAATCAAAAAAAACCCAGAGAAATTCTCTTTTGTTAGGTCTCCTGAAGAGGCAATCAAAGTAGATGGGAAAATTTTAGTAGCTTACGGAATGGAAAATGGAAGCCCGATTGAAGGAAAGCTTTCAAATTTAGAGTATTTTCAAAAACTTGGCATCAACTACATTACTTTGGCCCATGGAAAAAGTAATCACTTATCTGACTCCTCCTATGACGAAAACAAGCGATGGGGTGGATTAAGTCCATTTGGAAGAAAAGTCGTAGCTGAAATGAATCGTTTAGGAATCATGATTGATATCAGTCATGTTTCCGATGCTGCATTTTATGAAGTTTTAGAATTAAGCAAAGTTCCTGTCATTGCTTCTCATAGTTCCTTAAGACACTTCGTACCTGGGTTTGAAAGAAATGTCTCTGATGACATGCTAAAAAAACTGGCAAAAAATGGCGGCGTGATACACATCTGTTTTGGTTCTGAATTTATAGCAGAAAAAAAGAAATACCCTGACCTTGTTGTTACGGTTGCAGATGTTGCAAATCATATTGATAGAGTTAGGGATTTAGTAGGCGTGGATCATGTCGGTATAGGTTCAGATTATGATGGTTGGAGAAATTTTCCAGTAGGCCTAGAAGATGTTTCTTCATACCCAAATCTAATAAAAGAGCTATTAAAAAGAAATTATTCTAAAAATGACATTGAAAAGATTTTTGGAGGAAATCTTTTAAGGGTTTGGAAAGAAGTAATTAAAAACTCACAAATCTAATACTTTCACTTGAAGCTTGATAAGACAAGCTTATCTGATATATTTATTCTTCAATTTTTTTAGGAGAGAAAAATGAAAAAAATTATAATAATTTCCACTCTATTCATGAGTGGCTTTTTGGCTGCTGTACCTGCGATGTCAGTATTTACAATAAACACATCTGATCCAGTTGGGTATCTTGCATGGGCAAGAGGAAGCGGACCTGCTTTAGCAAAAATTAATAACGTAGTTTCATCAGGAGTTTGTCAACCAGGTTATGGTGCTGAAGAATTCGGTGACATGTATTACTGGTCATTATTTGAAAATCATGCTGATTCAATTAGTGGCGACCTTACAGATCCAGTCTATGCTAGAGAAATAGCTAAAATTGCTAGCAAAAGAACAATAAGAGAAACTGATCACTATTCAGTTTTGACAGAAGGTTCTGGTGCTTTTGAGACTGGGCAAACTTTTGCGAATTACAATATTAATGTTAAGACAAAAAATCCAAATGGCTATCTACAGGCTCTTGCAGAATTTCAAACTGCTGCTCAAGCTAATGGATATGAAGACATCACGTTAGAAGCTTACCAAATAAATACTGGAGACTATACAGGGCAAATAATGGTTGTCATTCAGGCACCTACACCTCAAAGATTAGGAGCATTTTTAGACAGCTCAAATGAAAGTTGGAGACAAAGTCTTAATAACAGAATTGTTAAGCTAAGATATTTGAAGAGAGGCTTCATTATGAATTGTGAAGTCAATTACGCAAGATAGTATCAGCGTCTAAAAAAAGGCGGGAACTCTCCCGCCTTTTTTATTTCGTGAGGATATTTTTTATAAAACCTACCTCTTTATCGTCATAAGCAGTTCCATCTATTCTGAAGATGTCATGAAACCAATTCACAGGCTCAGGTATTTCATCTCCTTCTCTTAGAAAATCTTGCTTTTCCTTTTTAGCTTTAATTTCTGCAATAGTATCCCAGCCAAAGTGAGTCTGACTTTTACCTGCAACTAATCCCCAATTAAAGCAACTTACTTTATTTTTTTTAAAAATAGGCAAAGAAAATTCAAAGGTCGTGCCAAATTCTCTGGCCATGTATTCTGTGCAAATCAAAGGGCGTTTTAATTTTTCTAGTCTTTTGATTGTTGGTTCTAATTTATCTCCTTCGTAGGTATGAAAAGTAATCACATCTGAGTTTTCAGTATTTAAGAAAATATTTTTTTCACCTATAGAACCATCCAGGCAAGAAGTTAAGGGTTGAGATGGTCTGATTTCGTGAGCCCATTCCCAAGTTAGATTTAAGAGTTTGAATGCTTTCTCTCCAATACCAAATTGTCCTGGCTCGTTATAAATATCCCACATTAATATTCTTTCATCATCGGCATAGGTTCTTAATACACCTTGGATAAATTCTTTAAGTCTGTTGAGTTCAGATTTAGAAATTTTATTCTCGCTAACCTTAAAAACTAAATCCATGCCAGGGCTTTGTTTCCATCCAGAGTTATGAACTCCTCTGACTGGAAGAGGCTGTATTCCCAGCTTAGGGTATGGCCTATGACAATCATCAAATAATACTATTATTGGTTTAATAGCGCGTTTATCACAAATGACTAAAAAATCTTCAAAGGTCTTTTTAAATTTTTCTTTTTCAGACCAAAGTAGGTCATGCAAATATACTCTTAAGGAGTTAAACCCAAGTTCTTCGGCCCAGTCTAATTCTCTTTCGATAGTTTTTTTATCAAAAGTATCATTTTGAAACATCTCTAATTGATTGATTGCAGAGCTAGGTAAGAAATTACAACCCACAATCCAAGGCTGTTTTTGATACCAATCAATTGCTTTCTCTAGACCCCACTTCATAATTTAAAAAACCCAAATTACGATTGAAAATAAAAAACACCCACACACTCCGGAAGTTAAATTTCTTCTTAGTTTTTTGTATTCAGGATCATTGAATTGAGGGTTTACTTTTTGTTCAAAAAAATAAAATAAGGCAAAAATCATAAAGCTAAACACTAATGCTAAAAGCACGCTAAAGAAAGTGACAAGAATGATTAAAAATCCTGATATCGAAAAAGAGATGCTTGTAAAAAGAGCTGATGATGCTTTCGACTCTAACCCCCAAATAATTCCTGCTAAAAATGAAATAATAATGCCGCCATAAACCGCAAGAAGTTTAAAAGAAGACTCTTCCCAGGCTTCACCAAATATCCAAGGCGTTATGGTCAAAAAAGCAAAAGGAAGAAACCCAAAATAACCTAAAAGAATCTTTGTATACATTGGCTAGCCGTGGGCAATCTTTAGCAATGTCATGAACAGAATTCCTGTTCCAAGGACTCCAAGAATTAATATAATTAGGTCTGTAAAAAAAACTTTGAATAAATGGCTCCAGAGTATTTTTTTGCCTGCATCAAGTTCATGTTTGAAGAAGATAAAAGCGCTAATTTTGAATAAGATGAACGCCACCATGAAAGTAACCCCTCCAAGAATAAAAATTTCTCCATTCATAGCTACTGATTGTATCAATCAGAGCTAAGAATGGACGTGTTATTCTTTTTTTTCTTAGAGTTTATAACCAGATTGGCCATGTTCTGCGATATCAAGGCCTTCTTCAACAGCCTCTTCCGAAACTCTTAATCCACAAAGTGATCTTGTAATGACTAATAAGATAATTGAGCCTATCAAGGTGAATAAGAACACACTAATCACGCCAATTATTTGAGCGTACATTAAGCTACTAAAATTTCCATCTCCATAGCCTACGCCACCCCATGCAGTTGCAGTTAGAAAAGGTATTGCCAAAATTCCAATTAAACCACCAACGCCATGAACAGCAAACACATCAAGCGAGTCATCAATTTTCAATAAGTCTTTAATTACATTAACCATGTAATAGCAGATGGCTCCAGCGATAAGACCGATCATTAGTGCGCCTAATGGCCCTACCGATCCACTTGCTGGAGTGATAGATGCTAAACCGGCTATACATCCAGTGACAGCTCCTACAAGAGAAGCTTTTCCAAATTTTATTTTTTCTATCAACATCCAAACCAGGGTAGCAGTTGCTGCAGAAATATGAGTAACTAAAATCGCCATACCAGCATCACCATTTGCAGCTAAGGCACTACCGCCATTAAAACCAAACCATCCTACCCATAGCATGCAGGCTCCCATCATAGTTAAACTAGGATTGTGAGGTGGTTGCACGTTATCAGGAAAACCGTCTCTTGAGCCAAGAAAGGAAGCTATAACCAAAGCAGTAACTCCAGCTGTTAAATGTACAACAAGTCCACCGGCAAAGTCAGTCACCCCAAGCTCAGCTAGCCAGCCACCGCCCCAAATCCAATGAACTATTGGTGCATAAATTAAAATAACCCAAAGAAGAGAGAACACCATGACAAAGCTAAATTTAATTCTTTCAGCAAATGCTCCCACAATCAGCGCAGGAGTAATAATTGCAAAAGTCATCTGGAACATGAAAAATACACTTTCGGGAATATCTCCTGACATGCTATCTCTTGTTAAATTTGCCAACATGAGATTTCCTAAATCTCCAACATAAGCTCCTGAGCCGCTGAAGGCTAAGCTGTATGCTATTACTAACCAAGCAATTGAACTCACACAGGCAATACCCAAGCAGTGCATTAAAACTGAAAGAACATTTTGTGCTCTAACTAAACCTGCATAAAAAAGCGCAAGGCCAGGTAATGTCATAAAAAGTACTAGTGCTGTGGATGTAATTATCCAAGCCGTGTTTCCACTATCCATAATTGATCCCCTTAAAAAATGATTAATTCACTTTATCAAAAAATTTTTTTCAAAATATATCTATTTTAGTGCAAGTTTTGCACTATTATGATGCACAATTAAGACTCTGAGACGTACTTTTCTATAACTTTCTGGACAATTTGGTTAGTCGATTCCTGTTGGTCTAAAGAATTAATGTTTACTCTAAGCCTTGCGTACCAAACTACTTTTTCAAGTTCTTGATCAAAGAATTTGATCGACAAGAAGTTAATTGGTACGTTGTTGAAGGGGCTTAATCTAAAAGAAAATCCGTCGTTCCTAAATCCGTAACCTATGCGAGGAAAAAAACTACCCCTTTTTTCTTTTTCTTTAATTGCAAAACTAACTTTAAGCTTAGAATCAGCTTTCTCCTGAAAGCCTAATTCTTTAAGTTGTTCTTTAAGAGCATAACTTATTCTGTTATTCCTTATTGGGTTATCCTCAAGGCCTTCAGATAGGTCAAAAGGGCTTGGAGGCACTAAAACAAAGCTATTGTATTTATTTGGTTGAAAAGAGATATCGGCATCAGATTTAACAATGAAACCTGAAGCGCATGAAGAGAGAAAGAAAATGATTAATATCTTTTTGACCATAGATGAATTATATCTGGATAGAAACTTCTTCCTAGATTTTATAATTTTTTGATATCTGCTTAAAATTTATCATTCTTGACTAAGCTAAATAATATCGATTCTCATTTAGACTAATTTTGATATAGTTAGCTTTCGTTTATTTAAGGAGAAAAAAAATGAAAAAATTATTATTTACCTTATGCTTTTTATCATCTTCGTTTGCTTTCGCGGCACCTACATGGATCGAATACTTGATAAAAGTAGAAGACCCTCAAAGCGCTGCTAAAGTGGTAGCAGCTACAGATAAGTTCATGGAATCAGATTTTGTGAAAGAAAATTTCAAAGGCTCTCTGCACCTTAATGCCATTATTGCGGCAGGAAAGGCAGAAGAAACACATTCTTATGCTGTTTTACAACCTAGTTTAGCTGAGCACGAGATTTGGCTTGCAAAACTAAGTGACCCAAACAATCAAGAAGCTCAAAAATTCTTATCAGTTCTAAATGCAAACTCTTCTGATGTTGGCACCAGAATAAATACTTTTATTCAAACTTATGGCACACCTTCAAATAAAGATACAGTCTGGGCTGTTTATCCTTTTAGAACCAAGCCTTCGAATGTGGAAGATATTGTTGAAGCTACTGAAGATCTAGATAAAGCAATAAAGGATACATTTCCAGGGCAGTTTGGTCTTTCAGCAAGAATGTCTGGCGGCGGTATGCAAACACACCTATACACAGTTGGTTATGAATCTATGGCCGAAATGGAAGCATGGGAAGATTCTTCAGCAAGAAATGAAGGGGTTTCTCCGTTTGACAGAGTAATGGACAAATTGGTTGACTGGCAAGATAGTGAGCTTGTAAGAAACATAAGAGTTTATGAAACTGCAGCAACTCTTACTGATTTTGTTGAATCAAACAAATGAATAAAATTTTTATAATTTTTAGTTGTTTAATAGTTCTTCTAGTTACTGCTTGTAGCCAAGAAGAAGAACCTATGACTTTTGCTAGTCTTGGTTCAGAGGAATATCCTCAAATGTTTTATGTAGAGTATGTGCCATGTCAAGAAGGCGTTTACTACACTGTAGATAATTTCAATAATACAGTTCTTCCAGAGTGGCAAGACTTGATAGTTGAAGTAAATTCTCCGCTAAACAGCGCTTATGGCTTAAGTAGATTTAATAGGTTAGCCGAGGATGAAGAAGATGGGTTTTGGCAGTTGATTTGGAACTCAAAAGCAGACTCTAAGGCTGCTTGGGAAGCATGGTCAAGCAATCAGAATGTTCAGGAGTGGGCAGAGCGACATGCTGATGTGCTAACCTGTGATGAAGAGAAAAGATATTCTTTCGATGCCTACATAGCACGACCAAATAACACTTTTGGAGAATTTGAACTTGAAAACTTCATTTCTGAGTACTTTCAGTGTTTATATCGTGAGGACAAAAAACCTGAAGATCTTAGGGCTGTTGTGAATGAGTTAGAAGCATTTCTCAATGAAGCGCAAACCCTGCCTGGACCTTTTACATATGTAATTTTAGGTCCTGACTATGAGTCTGAGGAAGTTGACTTTTTTTGGGGTAATTTCTATCAATCAGAAGATCAAAGAAAGACCTTTGATGATGAATGGCAGAAATTAAGTCCAAAAGTAGAAGATAACTGGAATCTTGTATCTAACTGCCAAGAGCCTAGATACTATAATTCTGGAGATATTCCGAAAAGTTAATTGAGAATAAGGCAGGTTTATCCTGCCTTTTCTTTTATGTAGCCTATACAGCCATATATTGCAGGTTCTTCTGTTGTAATCAATGTAATGCCAGTTTCTCCAATTAGAGGAAAATATTTTGAATTAATTTCTTTTTCCTTTGCATTGTTTAGAAGATCAATTTCAGCCAAGAAGTCCTCTAGACTATTTAATATTGCGCCAGCGAAAAATATTTTACCTATAGAGAAGCTAAGACAAATATCGCAAATTATTTGCGCCAAAGTTTTTAAAAAACCATCAATTACAAATCTCGCTTTTTCATCTCCCAACTTGGCTTGTTCTATTATTTTTTCCGACGAGAGCTCTTTACCAAATTTTTTCTCATAGATTTTTTTAATTCCAGGCCCACTTAAGATATCTTCAAGAACAATAAAATCTTTATCCTTGTTCAAAGAAAAATTTTTCAACGCGCCTTCCGTGGCGCTAACAATATTTCCTATCTCGGTAGGAATAATTTCACCATTTATTATCATTGTAAGTCCTAAGCCCGTTCCTGGGCCGATTAACAATGAATTTTTTAAATTATTTCCCTCTTTTTTCAAAATAACCAATTCGCTTGATGGCAATTCTTTCAAAGAAAAACCAATAGCTTCCCAATCATTCATAAGATAACAAGCCTCTAAGTTAAAATTTTTACTAATAGATTGCGCGTCAATTACTAGGTTTCTATTGGTAAGCTCAATCTTGTTATTAATTTTGGGGCCAGCAGCAGCAATCGCAATAATTTTAGTTTTCTTAAATTTTTTATTAATTAAATTTGTCAGGTAAGCTTCAAAATTATCTTCTTGAAAAGGCTCTTTGATAATTTCTTTAATATTTGAGTTTTCAATATAAGCGTACCTAATGTTGGTACCTCCTATATCCATCAATAATGCATTATTCATTTTTATCTTTGTTGTATCGTCTAAAGGTATGACTTCCAACGGCAACAAAAATAAACCAAACTGCTGAGAAGGTAAAGAAAAATAAGTTTGCTAAAAATTTTGGGTCTTCCATGATAGAAGATGCCATTATTCAGATAATTTTTAATTGTTAAATACCTAAGAAACTTTTATTCTATAAATATTACAGATTAAAGATGAAGTTATACCCTCCACACTATTTATTATTGGCAATCATATCCATGCTGATTACTTGGTTATTGGGAGATTCTGTTCCTCAAACTCCTGTTTTGATTGTTACTGGTATTATTTTAATGATATTAGGTTTTATGCTTTTTTTTAGATCTGCTTTAAGTTTTAGAAAGGCTGAAACTGGAATCGTGCCTTTTAGTAAATCTACAACTTTGGTTTTAGAAGGATTTTATAAATTTTCTAGAAATCCAATGTATGTTGGCATGAATCTTTTACTAGTTGGCTTAATAATTACTCTTGCTAACATTTATAATATTGTTTATTTGATTGCTTTTTTCTTTATTGTGAGAAATTTGTTTGTTTTAAAAGAAGAAAAGCAGATGGAAGATACTTTTGGCGAAGAGTATTTATCTTATAAGAAAAAAGTAAGGCGTTGGCTTTAAAATTTAGCTTATCAAGCTAAAACTTTTTTTGTGACAATAGTCTGCATTTGAGCAGATTCACCAAAAATATTACTAAGTTCTTTGAAGAATTCATCTGGATCAATTCCACAAGCTTCAGGAGCAAAAACTCCAGTATTAGTAAGTTTCCCTTCTACCAACATTTTTAGACCAACTGCTAGAGGATAACCAGTTGCTTCACCCATGGACATGTCCTCATATTCATCGTCTCCGTCAAGAGTCACTCCAACAAGAGTTTCCTTCCCATCTTTCACTCCTTTAGCATAACCATAAACTGGAGGGAGATCATTTGCTACATCTTCTGAATTATTTTCTAACGTTTCTAACCATCCCAATATTCTTGCTGCCGCATTTTTAGAAAGAAGCTTTATTTCAATAAGAAATCTCATCACTTTAATTACGATGTTAAAAAGTTTATTGTCACCATGCATCAAGTTAAGACTCTCTGAAATTTCAGGATAATGATGTGGAAAAGTTATGGCTTCTGGATGGCCAAATATATTTGCTCTGAATTCTCCAACTTGAGGATATTCAAAAGTCACTTTTTCCAAAGGTCTGGCCATTTTAAATTTTTTGTCTTTGAAGATCTTTACCTGCCCAATCATTTGTTCAATACCATGAACCATCGCAGCATTCGTTCCTATTTGAGAGCTTTCATCTTCAGGAGTTGCCGAGGACATATCCCAACCTGTATAGACTTTAGAGACAGCATCTAATTCATTCATTGCTTTTAACGCAAGAAGATTAGTTATTCCTGGACTTGCTCCTAAACCTAATAGGGCGAGCTTTCCTTTTTCTTTAGCTAATCCGTTGAGCGTAAACATTTTTTCTGTTGGCTCCCAATCGTCACAAATATCTAAATAGTGACAATCTTCCTCTAAAGCTGACTTAAGAATTGGGTAAGCAAATTTAAAAAAAGGGCCAGTTAAGTTAAGAACCACGTCATTCTGAGAAAGCACTTTTTTAAGTAACACTTTATTAGTGACATCAATGCCAATCCCAAAGATTTTTTCACTTCCAAAAGAAGCAGCAAATTTTCTTGCAGCTTCTTTATTTAAATCAGCAATAGTTAGGGAATCAAAGTTATCGAATTTAGCAATTGCAGAGGAGGCAAATCTTCCCATTCCGCCGCTTCCACCTAATATTAAAATTCGCAACGTTTATTATGATATTTCAAATTTTTCGCTGATAGCCTCACAGCTTTTTTCCCAGAGAAGGTTTTTTGTAGCAGGATTGTCATAAAACTCTTCTAAGGGATAACAGTGTGCTTCTCCTTTCATTGCTGTAAACATTCCTCCCATACCAGGGCCGACGAATTGTCCTGATTGGACTTCTGGATCAGCAATACATCTAATAATTCCAAGTGCTCCATCTTCTCTAGATTGACCGGTTTTCATCATTTGAGAAGTAATCCATTTCCCCATACCGCCTTCTTTAACTGTAGTGCTTTGAAGATCTGTTTCCGCTAATCCTGGGTGAGCTACCATTGCTTTTATTTTTGAATTAACTGAAGACAATTTACTATGCAAGCATGCAGTGAATGCTGCATTTGCAAGTTTAGATTGGTTATATCGAAGCCATCTAGCGCCACCTAAAAACATGCTTGAACCATTTCCGCCAAGATTTCCTCCATTTTTCTCTAGGTATTTCGCTTCCAAAGTCTTTTTTGGTTGTTTTCTCGCGATACTTGAATGATTAACAATTCGTGCCTCGCCTCTGGATTCAGCTGCCTTTTGTAATAAAGGAAAAAGCAATTTTACTAGAAGAAAGTGAGACAAATGATTGGTTTGCATCTGAACATCATAGCCATCAATTGTCGGCATATCTTCTAAAGCCATAACCCCAGCATTATTACAAATAACATCTAACCCTTCTGGGCAGGAGCTTTCTATTTCTCTGACCGACTTTTTTACAGAGTCAAAACTTTGTAGATCACATTCAATTTGTCTGAAACTCCCGTTTGGAGTCCCATTAAGCAAATCTGCAAGAGACTTGTCTGACCTTTCAGATGATCTATTTAGCAAAATGACATTGGCACCAAGCTTTCCGCAAGCATTCGCTGCTACATATCCTGTTCCTGAAGTTGTTCCGGTAATTGCTATAGATTTTCCTTCTAGAGAAGGCAAAGAATTAAAAAGATTCTCATAGTGCTTACTTTCTAGGTTTGGTTTTAGATATGACATTTTATAAACCTCCTTCTTTTATAAAAATGATGTTGCAGTTATGCTTATAAACCAATTATATTACAGATTGAATACGGGAGAAAAAAATGGCAAATAAAATTACTGATGATCCTAGAATTGATCCAAGAATCAAAGAACGCTTCAAAGATATTGATTTTCCAGAATTGGATGGAGGAAATGAATCTAGAGAGGAAATGATAGCTAAAGTAAATACCGAAGAAGGACAGATGGAACTGATGATTTACGAAGCTATTTTCAATAACCCAGAACTTGATGAAGCAGTCTCATCAGAAGGCTTAAAACATGAAACGTTGGAAATTAAATCTGAACCTGATGGTAATCAGATAAAACTATTAAATATTAGACCAGATAATGAAGAAATACTTCCTTGTATTTACTACATACACGGGGGAGGAATGGAAATTGGCTCGTGCTTTTATAAGCTTTATCAATCCTTTGGTAGGTTGATAGCCCAGCAAAATGTCTCTGTCATTATGGTGGATTTTAGAAATGCTAGAGTTCCATCTTCTGTTCCAGAAGTGGCACCTTTTCCTGCAGGACTAAATGATTGTGTTTCTGGATTTGACTACATTAGGACAAACGCAAAGACTTTACAAATCGACGCTTCGCGAATTGTCATTGCTGGCGAAAGCGGAGGTGGCAATCTTACACTAGCTACAGGAATGAAATTATCTAAAGAAGGTAGGTCAAATGAAATTAAAGGCTTATATGCATTGTGTCCTTATATCGCAGGGATATGGCCATTACCCGAAAATCCATCTTCTACAGAAAATAATGGCATTATGTTGGACTTACATAATGATCATGGAGCTGTTGTATATGGCATCGAAGAATGGGAAAAAAGGAATCCGCTGGCTTGGCCTGGTTTTGCAAATGAAGAAGATGTAAAAGATTTTCCTAAGACTTTTATTAGTGTGAATGAGTGTGACCCGTTAAGAGATGAAGGCATAAATTTTTATAGACTGCTGAGAAAAGCAGGGGTTGAATCTCAATGTAGAGTTCTATCAGGCACAATACATGGGACTGATGTTATGGTGCTTTCTTGTCCAGAGGTTAGTCAAGAAACAGCTAGAAGCATTGCAGCTTTTACTGGTGATTAATTTTAAAAAATATTAATCAGCCAAATTAAAACGTAATGGGTTAAAAAGCCATAGATGCAGATTGCAATTATCGGCCTGTTGCTTAGTTCAAGTTCTTTATTCAACAAAATCCCATAAACAAAAAGAGGAATATAAAGTAGTAAAGAACTTACCATTCCAGGGCTGAATAAATTCTGCGCAGTTGAAATCCCAATATGAAAACTTGCATTTGCCATGGTGGCAGCATTATTAAATAAGAAAACTATTCCAAAAATTCTTTCAGAATACGCTCTGCTAATAACCAAGGCAGGCAACAGAGATACATAAGGAGAAAGATTAATAAGAGTAACTTCAATTGGAGAAATATCCATTCCATTTCTAGATGCCCAATTCAGAAAGTGGTAGTAGTCTCCAAATAATAGAGGAGATAAAACATATTCTTCAACCTGGTGAACTGCTAAAGCAAGGATAGGCAACAGGGCTAGGAAATATTTATTTTGAGATTTATAGAAGTAAACACATAAACCTAATAAAACAATGAAAACAGTTATAAAGAAGTTTTGCATTAGCAAAACTAAAGGAGCATTAAACGTAGGGCTCATTTTTTTAAATCAATATAACCCATATTCTTGAGATCAACCAATAGAAACCCATACCGCCTAGACCATAAGCCACTAAGCTTTTGAAATATTTGTTTAAGTTAAGTTTTTTAAACAGATAAATTGATAGGGCAACAAGTGGAATAATCATTAGTTGCCCAATTTCAATGCCAACATTAAAGAATAGTAAAGATAAGAATAACTGCGAATTAGCAATTCCAATCTCAGACAAAGCTCCAGCAAATCCAAAGCCATGAAGAAGACCAAAACCAAATGCCATAATCCATGCCCGATTCCCTTGATTGCTATTCTTAGAAAGCTCAAAAGCTAGATAGATTATGGTTAGCGCAATTAAGGCCTCAGTGCTAGCAGGCGGAAGTTTAAATAAATCCAGAACTGATAAAGCAAGAGTTATGCTGTGGGCAATTGTGAAAGCCGTGATTGTCTTAATTAAATTTATTAAGCCACTGACAAGAAAAATAAGACCTAATACAAAGAGTATGTGATCAATTCCTCCTAATAAATGGTCTATTCCAAGAAAAAAGTATCCAATCGGATAAATTTGCTTGTCTTCTGGAATTTTTATTTCTGGAGATTTTAGATTCATCAAACCTTCAAATCTAGTGCCATCCCTGTAATTAACAGTAACTAGGGCATCATTTAAGATGCTCAGGCCATTAACTTGAATAAATTTTCCTCTAATAGATTCTTTGCAGCTTAGTTCAATTTTTTTAGAAATATATCTTCCTTGTTTAAAAGGCAATTCTTCATTTTCAATACAATCTTCTGGAAACGAAAGTTTAGGAGAGGAACCAAGCTTCTTGACAGGAGTCATCCACAAGGCTTCATAATTAAATTCTCCATTTTCCTCAATGATTAAATGAGCAGGATTAAACTCATGCGACATAAGATTTGCGCTTAATAAAATTATTAGGCTCGCAAAGTACTTAGTCATAAAAATTGTAAGTAGGATTTATAATGATTTTGTATTTTTTTCTTAATTCGTCTAAGTATTTTTCCAAGCTTAATTGTTTTTCTTTTAGGTAATAATCTATTTCAACTTTTTCTTTTATCTCCTTAAGTTCAGGGGTTCTTTCCGGAGTGATTTTTAAAATTTTAATTAGGTGATGTCCATATATAGATTTAACAGGACCCATCCATATATCTAAACTAGGCTTCTTAAAAATTGTAATGAATTCAGAACCAAAAGATCTTTCAATTTCGTTGCTTGATTTCTCAACAAAGTTTTTACCCAACATATAAGGATCACTCTCTGGTAATTTTCCTTCTTTTACCATTTCTAATGCTTGAGAGGCTCTCTTCATAGAATCTTTTTCCTTTGCAAAGTAATAGTGTGTAAAAGAAAATTTCCGAGGTAAAAAATACCTTTCAATATTTTTTTTATAGAAAAACTCAAGTTCTTCTCCTGAAGGTGGGGAAATAGAAGATTCTTCTCTTAAAAATGTTATTTTTTGAGCTAATCTTCTTTTTATTATTCGATCTTCGTTATCTAGATTTAATCTCAAAGCCTCTCTGTACAAGATTTCTTCCCTTATTAAGTCATTTATTAAGCCAATAATTTCATTTTCTTCTGGAGGTCTGCCAACTTGAACCTCCCAAGCTTGGATAAGGCTTTCTATTTCTTGATCAGAGATAAAGATATTAAATTCATCTTCAGAATAATTGAAAAGGAAGTCTAATATGAGTATGGCAATTCCAATTAAAAGAAAAGCAAATACATTCTTCATTTAAATTGAGATTTAAAAATAATTAAGATTCAAAACCTGAAGGTATGGAAAACCCCCCTCTAATGTCTCTAATCATTTTTGCAGCAGTAATACAGGTTTTATCTTCTAAATAAGGACCCATAACTTGCATGCCTATTGGAAGCTTTTCTTTAGAGAACCCAATAGGAACATTAGTACTCGGCAGTCCTGCCATTACGGCCGGGCCAGCCCATAAGGTAGTTCTCAAATACTCCTGTTCTGTCCCGTTAACAGTTAACTTTCTATCATGTACTGGATCATGGTTGTGTTTAAAGGCAGGAACGATTGTGGTTGGGCTTAGAATCACATCATAATTTGTAAAGAATTCTCTCCATTTTTGTCTTATGTCCTGTCTCATCGCATTTACAACCACCCAATCGGTATGTGTGAGAACTGACCCCCTTACAACTTTAGATAATTCTGAATTATCTTCAGGATCCAAGCCTTCGCTTAACGACTGTAAATTTTTAATTACAGCTGGGGGTGAGCCGGCTAGCATTAACGGGTTTAACAGCCCACTGTAAAGCTTATCTATTTCTGCAAACGTAAAAGGCAACTTGGCGGTTTCGACTGTTGCACCTGCGGATTTAAGATCTTCTGCAGTAGATTTAATCAAGTTAGAAATTTCTTCATCAACCTCTGCATAGGGTTCATCAGGCCAAACAGCTACTCTAAGATCTTTAATATTTTCGGTTCTTGTTTCTGGCAATTTTATATTCCAAGCATGATTATCTTGAACTTGCGGCGCAACTAGCACGTTTAGAGCCAGCTCTAAATCCTCCGGACATCTGGCTAGTGGCCCCCCAACAGATAAGCCATTACCAGTTGATATAGCTCCTGGAGGAGGAGGCATATGGCCAACTTCAGATATTATGTTGTAACTTGGCTTATGACCAAATAGTCCACAAAAATGAGATGGAATCCTTATTGAGCCCCCTATATCAGAACCTAATTCTAAGGGAGTCATTCCCGATGCTAATGCAGCTGCTGAGCCTCCAGAAGAACCTCCAGGTGTTCTTTCCAAGTCATAAGGATTATTAGTAGTGCCGTATATATCATTAAAGCTTTGCAAATCAGAAGAGAGAAAAGGCACATTCGTTTTGCCAAAAATGATAGCTCCTGCATCAACCAGTCTTTGCACAGCTTCGGCATTTTTTTTTGGTAAATTTTCTCTCCATGAAGGATTTCCCCCTGTTGAAATCAGACCTTCGACCTCAAACGCATCTTTAATTGTCATAGGCAGCCCATGTAAAGATCCAAGTTCTTCGCCTTTAGATATTTTCTCATCTGCAATTTTGGCTTTTTCTAATGCTCCGTCAGCATCCAAAGCAACAACCGCGTTTATCTCAGGATTAACTTTTTCAACCCTTTTAAGAAAGGCTTCTAAAACTTCAATACATGAAACTTCTTTATTTTTAATTTTAGTTATTAAGGAATGTGCATCATCATAAATCATCATTTTCTCCAAGCGTCTCGTTAGAACAGCCAAAAAAATCCACAATGACTGTTGCAATAAAATGGTATTTAAAAAACATAAGAATAATTAATTATCCAATATGTTTTCTATTGTGAAAGCACCTCCAGGATTTTTAAGGCTTGGTAAATACCATATCGGGCTTGACCAAGCTCTTTCTTGAAAAGGTTTAGCCAAATCAGGTCTTGGTTTTTTTCCTGCCTTGATAGCATCCCAAATTTGCCATGGGCAACTCGGATTCTCTAAGACCCTGACATAATAGAAAGCCTTTTCATCTTTATCAAAGTTGGGATCTTGCCAAACTGCTTTAAGTTCAGCAGAACCAACATCTCGAGAGATTTCACATGTTTCAATGCTTACTGTAGCCCCATTATCTGGGCATCGATTAGTCACGGAATCAACCTCAAGACCATTAGAGCAGGCCACATCGTAAACAACTTCACTTGGTCTCCCAGTAAATTTATCAATAGAACCTTTAATAATTTGGACTCTTTGTAAAGGGGCTCCATTTTTATCACGTTGCGCCCAAACTAAGAAGTTAGGTATTTTTTCACCTTTAGAAACTAAGTCTGCTCCCATAGGCACCCCATTTCTATAAGCTTCTTTAATTAGGTTTTCATTGTCTAAATCAAGCTCATTCATTCGATAGCCAGCAAAGAAACGTACAGCAATCCTATTTCCGCTCGTAGCAAAAGTTTCCTTTCTTCGCATAGCCTTAAATATAGAATCTCTTGTATTTTCTTCTGCCCAAACTGCAGCAAGACCCGAAGCTCCCCACTGAGAGAAGCCTGACTCAAGATAATCTCCTTCAGGACCTGAAACAATTTCTAGACCAAGACCACTATCTTCAGGATTTGGTCTGCCTAAGAGTTCTCTTTGGGCTTCGGTAATTGGTAAAGACCCTCTGCCTTCAGGCGTGCCATCAAGGATTCCAACTTTTGACCAATAATTAGACTCATCAAAAGCACCAGCGGCTGTGTGTGTATCAGAAGAACCGATAAGTCCAAATTTGTATGGATTACCTCTATTTTCCCATTCTAAAAGCATGCCTCTAAAGTAAGCATCTCTGACATATCCTCCTGCAGGATTAGAATAAGTTCTAGGAAAACTACCTACTCGAGTATCCATGATCCCGAAGTCAGCCCATTCGTCATTAGGCGAGAGTAATGGGTGAGTATCGCTGGTTCCCTTAACCTGAGTCATTTCGACAATAGGCTCGTTCCTCATTCTTAATTCAGCATAGTCAGTGCGAATAGGCGAACCATCAAATTTCTCCATTTCAAACATTTGGCCATTTGAGCCATTAGAGTTATGTGGCATAGCGATTGAATCGATACCTTTATCCCTTAATTTATCCATCCATGCCCATAAATCCTCAGGATTTATTGAGTCTATTCTTGAGAAAGGCCTTTCTGGAGCACTTGAAGAATTAAAAATTACATTTCTATGAAGATTTCCATTTTCTATATCCGTAGAGGTTGTATATTCATAAGCAATAAAGGTTGTAAAATTTCCAGGATCATTATGTTCATTTGCAGATCTAGCGATGTCCGCCCAAGCAGATTTATGAATTTCGTCATCGAATGATCGCAGAGCCAAAGAAATGTGATTTGATAAATAAGCTTGTAGAATTTTTGGGTGATACCAAGGATAGGGAGTCACGATAGCATCTATAGCACCTCTAAAACTATTTGCTCTTTCTGCTGAAGACTCTACAGTTAAATTATCTGGACGATTCATATTATGAAAGCTTTCAACGCCTGGTGTCTTAGAAACGTCTGTTGAGGTATCTGCCCAAGCTCTTATCATTCCTAGATAAAAGCCATGGTCTGTCACGCCGTAAAAATCAAGAGGCTCTCTCAGTTTCATATCAAAACCTAGAGCATGTTTGATTGTATCTCCCTTGGCATATCGGTAAGCATCATCAGGAGAGGCAGTTGTTCCAAATACATATGCATCAAATGAATACATGGTGTGAACATGCAAATCCCCGTAGTAGACATTCCTTTCTTCTTTAAAATCTTTGCTAGGTCCAGAAGTTGACTCTCCTTCAACTGAAAAATCTATAATTTCTAAGGAACTGTCAGTACAGCTAAATAAAAATATGCTGATGAATAATAAAACGAGTATTTTTTTCATATTCTCCCCTCTACACCTTTTCCATTATATTAATGCAATCAAGGTGAAACTTCTAATTTAAATCTGAGACTTTAATTTCTTTTGAACCAACTGGTAAAACTACAAAAGTTCCATCTTTAGATAATGTCCAATCTTCTCTTATTTCGTTCACTCCTCTCACAAAAACATTCTCCATAATTGCATTTCTAGGTGCTGGAGTTAGATGATAGAAAATAAGATGCCCAACATTTGCCATGTTAGCAAGTTTCGATGCTTCTACTGGCGTCATATGATAAGTTTGTATGTCATCAAGAATTACAGCAAGTGGTGATTCAGGATTTTGTTCTCTGATCACTCCCTGCATTAACTTTAATATGTGATTGGCTTGAGCCTCGGCTATCATTACATCTGCGTCTTTTGCTTTGATTGCGATATTTTCGTCGTATATAGAATCTCCGGTTATAACTATCGACCTTCCTTTGTAGTCAAAACGATAACCGAGAGCTGGTTCAATTGGTTCGTGAGTCACTTTGAAAGTAGTTATTTTTAGGCCATTTTCTTCATAAATTACCGGAGCATTAACATCTACTATGATGGTCTCGAAGCCAGCACTTTTAATAGGTGCAATAGTTTCTCCATGATGTTCATTTCTAAATTTGAAATCCATTTTATAGGCCATCTCAAATCCATTTGTCACCAGTTCAGTGCCTTTTGGCCCATAAACTGGGAGTAATTCTGGACGTCCTCCTTGAACCCAAGATCCTAGGTGAAGGTCTGCTAAATCAGAAATATGATCGGAATGTAAGTGAGTGAATAATACAGCTTTTATTTGATTCACAGGCACATTGAATCTACCTAAATTTACATTAGCTCCATCCCCAATATCTACAATAAAAATGTCATCTCCTGCCTTTACTGCAACACAAGTTTGAGCTCTTCCAGGAGAAGGCAGTGGTGATCTAGAGCCACAAATTAATGCACTTAAAGCATCCTCTTTTGGAAAGGGGCTTTCGGTTATAAATAAATTTGAGATAGCAGTTCGTAGCACAAAATCTTGCACAAAGGGAATGCGAAGCGAGAAAAAAAGACCACCAACTAAAATAATAATTATTAATATAATTTTCCAAAATCTCATGTTTTTAACACCAACATAAATTCTCCATCAGAGAGATGAATTATTCAAGGGTTTGTTGGTTCGTACCAAATTGGCGATGACCATGCTCTTTCTTGGATGGTCGCAGGTATATCTGATCTTGGCTTAACTCCTTCTCTCACGGAATCCCAAGTTGACCATCTACAGGAGGGGTTTTCTAAAACTCTTACATAATAGAAAGCCTTTTGATTTTCTAGAAAATCTGGATCTCTCCAAAAAGTTTTTAATTCAGTTGCTCCAGAATTTCTGCTTATAGAGCAGGTCTCGATATCAACTTTAGCGCCATTATCTGGGCAACGATAATTAATTCGATTAATAATCAATCCGTCAGAACAGGCCACATCATAAACCTTTTCCCTATGACTACCATTTTCCAACCATCCTTTGATGATTTGTATTCTTTGGAGCGGAGCACCCAAAGGATCTGCAGTAGCCCAGACAAGAAATTTAGGTTCTTTTTCTTTTTCAATATCAATGGTAGCGCCCATTGACAAATTATTTGCATAAGCTTGTTCTATAAGGTCTACATCATTTAATTGAGAATCTTCAAATTTATAACCAGAAAAGAAACGCACCTTGATTCTTGGACCACTCGTAGCAAAAGTTTCTTTCCTGCGTAAAGCATCATAAATTTCTGCTCTGGTATTTTTTTCTGCCCATACAGCTGTTAGGCCAGAAGCAGAAAAACCAATAAGTCGATCAGATGCAGAAAAATAATTTTTCCCATCAATTTCTTTTATGAATTCCGGACGAAAGATTTTGGCGGCCGTAGCTAAAAACCAATTAAAGGGAACAGAACCTCTAAGATCAGGTGTGCCATCTAATATACCTATCTTAGAAAAGAAAACTTCTTCATTATCCGATCCTCCACCGACATGAGTATCGCTAGCGCCAGCGAGCCCAAACTTATAAGGATTTGTTAACCCTTTTTCATTTAAAATTAACCCTCTTAAATAGGCATCTCGAACATAACTTCCTTTTGCATTTTCAAGAAGTTTTGCTTCTTTTTCTACTGCTATTTCAAATCCAGCCCATTCATCATTTTTTGAAAGTAAGGGGTGCGTTTCTGAGGTCCCTTTTACCTGAGTAACTTCAACTAAGGGCTCATTTATAGATCTTTGTTTTGTGTATAGTTCGTCTATTGGATTACCATTGTAATAGGTCATTGCGAAGGCTGCTCCACCAGATAAATTGGTGTTGTGCGGGATCGCTAAACTTTCTACTCCTTTACTTCTAAGTCTGTCCATCCAATCCCATAAGTCTTCTGGATTTAAACTATCACCTCTGGTGAAGAGTCTTTTTGGTAGATTTTTAGTATCTCGAAAGATTACATTGCGGTGCAGATAATTATCATACAATTCAACCGATGAAGTATATTCATAGCCAGCAAACGTAGTAAATACTCCAGGAAGATATGCTTGATCGGCAGCAGAAATAGTTTTTTGCCAAGCAGATTGACTAACTCTGTCTAAGAGTTTTGTATCTACCGTTCCATCTTCAATACCATCTGCTAATGCTTGCCCTATGGGTCTAAAGAGATTAGATCTTCTTAAGAGTTCAAAGATTCCACCATTTACATTTTCATTCAGATTGTGCAGAGGCTTTACAAATTCATACTTTGAAACTTCGGTAGTTGTGTCGGCAGCTTCCTTCATCAGACCTAAAAAAATGCCATGGTCTGTTACAGCGTAAAAATCCAATGGTCTGCTTAACTGAATTTTATAACCAGAAGGATGGCTTATTGCCTCTCCTTGAGCATACCTATAAGCATCTTCTGGTGTAGCAGTAGTTCCAAAAGTGTAGGCGTCAAAAGAATTTTCGGTATGTACATGCAAGTCACCAAAATAAGCATCTTTTATTGGGTTTGGAATGATCTCATATTCTGCTATCGGACTTTTGTCTAGTTTTGTTTTTGGTGAGACCTCTGTAGCACTATCTACCGAGTCTGAGCACGAATAAAAACTAATTATTACTATAGAGACAAGGATTTTTATTTTATTCATGAAGAACTTATGCAAAGGTAGGATAAAAAACTTATTTTAAATTCTTAACCTCCTTAATTATTACTAGAAGAAATATACTAAAAAAATCTTGTTTTAGCACTAGATATGACAGCAGATTAATTTAAAATCAATCGAACATTTACTATTTGATTATATTAGAGAAATAATGACTTTTTTAAATAGCAGCCTTGAACTACCTTGTGGGCAAATAATTAAAAATAGAGTCTGCAAAGCGGCAATGACCGAGCGGATTGCACATGGTGATAATTTTGCCAACAGAAAACATATAGATTTATATCGAAGATGGGGCCAGGGAGAGATTGGGATATTGTTAACTGGTAATGTGCAAGTTGACAGGACTAACCTAGAGGGACCAGCTAATGTTGCTATAGAAGAATCAACTTATAAAGAACAACTACCTTTTTTGAAGGAATGGGCCGAGGTGGCTACTGCAGAAGGCAGTCAACTATGGATGCAGATTTCTCATGCGGGAAGACAGACTCCAGGAGAAATAAATATGAGTCCCATGTCTCCATCTGATGTTCAATTAAAGATGCCTGGTAGAAAAATGGGTAAGCCAATACCCATGAGTGAGGACGATATTCAAGACGTAATCAATAGGTTCGTATTTACTGCAAAAATTGCCAGAGAAACAGGTTTTACAGGCATCCAATTACACTCTGCTCATGGATATTTACTTTCGCAATTCTTATCTCCAGATATCAATCAAAGAACAGATGCTTGGGGTGGGTCGATAGAAAACAGAACAAGAATACATTTAGAAATAATTAAAAAATGTCGAGAAGAAGTTGGGGAAGATTTTGCCATTTCTGTAAAAATGAATTCAGCTGATTTTCAGAAAGGCGGCTTTTCACCTGAAGATTCTCTGGAAGTGGCAAAGATTCTAAGTCTTTCTGGAATCGATAATATAGAAATCTCTGGAGGAACCTACGAACAACCAAGACTTTTAGGTTTAGATAACGTAAGTATTAACCCTGAGAGAAGTGAAGTCAGAAAAGAAAGCACTATTGCTAGAGAAGCATATTTTCTTTCATATGCAGAGCAAATATCTAAGTCTGTCGAAATTCCATTAATGGTTACGGGAGGGTTTCGAAGCAAGGATGGCATGGAGTCAGCCTTAGCGGATGGAGCTTGTCAAATAGTTGGCATAGGTCGGCCTTTGTGTGCTAATCCTTACGCAATAAAAGAATTACTAGCAGATCAAATAGAAGAACTTCCTAAATATGAGAAGACATTATCTATTGGTCCTTGGTTACTGTCACCTTCCAGTCCCATAAAACTAATTCAATTCTTAAATGCCTTCAGTGCTCAAGCTTGGTTCTATCAGCAGATAAAAAAAATGGGTGCAGGAGATATGCCTGACTTAAGCTTAAATCCTTTCAAAGCTTTTAGGAATGATGCAAAAGCAGATAAAGAAGCTTATTCTGAGTATGAAAAATCTTAAAAATTTACGGAGTAAATGATGAAAGTAGAAAATAAAGTAATGCCAAATGAAAAACAAATGGCAGAGTTTTTAGAGGAAGATCATGATGAGCCAATCTTTATGGTCAATTTACTTAAATTCAAAGAAAAGGCAGAGTATCCGGATAAAAGAGAAACGGATCTTACTGGCAAAGAAGCTTATGATATTTATGGCAAAGAAGTCCAAGGACATTTAGAAAAAGTTGGAGGCAAAGCAATATTTGGAGGGGAGGTTTCCAGGCTTATGTTAGGGGAAGTTGAGGAGCTATGGGATCAGGTAGCTATAGCCATGTACCCTAACCGCAAAGCAATGCATAAAATGATTACGGATCCAGACTACATAAAAAGCGCACAACATAGAGTAGCTGGTCTCGCTGGACAATTAAATATTGAAACAAACTTAATGGGGTCCAAATGAAGACTTTTAAATTATTTTGTTTATTAATAGTGATTCTTCTCTCATCTTCATTGTTAGCAGCTAAATATGACAAAAAAGTTAATCCAACAAAGCTCTATGAAGAAGCTGTTTCCTATTTAGATAAAGAAGATTATAGAAAAGCCCAAAGAGTTCTTAAAAAATATACTAAAAGCAAACCAAAAGATGCTGATGGGTGGACCTTGTATGCATTTACTCAAAGGAAACTTAAAAAATTTAAACAAGCAGAAGAATTTTATGCAAAAGCACTTTCTTTGGATCCAGAAAATAAAATTGCCTTAGAATATCAGGGTGAATTATTCATAGAAACTGACAGGCTTGGCTTAGCACAAGTAAATTTGAATAAGCTAAAGTCGCTTTGCCCTACTTCTTGTGATGAACTGGAGCAACTCAAAAAATATATAAACAAAGAAGCTGAAAAAACTCTTTAGTTCGCGTTCGCATGATTGTTTTAGATGGAAGTATGGGCAACGAGCTTCTAAAAAGAGCTAAAAAACCTGCAACTGGGTTATGGTCAGCGCAGTTTTTAATTGATGCTCCAGAGCTTGTTAAAGAAGTGCATCAAGATTACATAAATGCAGGGGCTAACATCCTGACTACTAATACTTATTCAACGATTCCAAGTTATTTATCCAAGGAAAATAAAACGTATTTGATGAGCGAGCTTGTTGAAAAAGCAGGAAAAATTGCAAAAGAGGTTGCGGATAAAGCAGAACAGGAAGTTCTAGTCGCTGGCAGCCTACCACCTCTTGATGAAAGCTACAGACCTGATTTGGTTCCTGAAGAATCTGAGTCTGTTCCAATTTATGAAGAAATGATAAGACAACTAGATCCTTTTGTAGATTTTTATTTGTGCGAAACCATTTCTTCCCTAAAAGAAACAAATCACGTATTAAAAGCTTTGAAACATAGACCAGATCCACAAAAACCAATATGGCTTTCTTGGACATTATCAGAAGACAGGACCCCTATTCTTCGAAGTGGAGAAAGTATTAAAGATGCATTTTTATTTGCTGAGGATTTTAATCCTTCCGCTTATCTTTTTAATTGCACAGATCCCGAGGCTATCACTGAAGGAATTAAAGTTATGAAAAGTCTTACAAGCAAGCCTACCGGGGGTTATCCAAATGTCTTTGGCGTACCACTTGATTGGACATTGGATAATGAAGTAGAAATAAATATACGAAACTTATCGCTTAACAAATTTGTTGAATATAAAAATCTATGGAAAGAATTAGGTGCAGAGATTATAGGCGGTTGTTGTGGGATTGGACCCGAATATATATCAGCTCTTACGGATTCTGAGCGAAAGTAAAAAAAATAAAATTAATATTCCAGCAACATAAGGCGTGCCAGCATTGCCCGGTGCCACTTCTATAAAATATTCTTGGAGCTCTTTACCTTGTAACATAAATAGTCTTGTGACCCATTCCACTAGCCAAAGCAGGTACATCAGTGGGATGAGATTTCTGTATCGAAAAATTACGACCCAATTAATCATACAAATTATTATTTGAGCCAGTCCCCATAAATTTCCAAATCTATAAAGAATTACATTTGGATCTGGAGTGCCTTCAAGAATCTTTATATTTCCTATGACATGCAACCCTGCATCTTGGAAAAAGAAATGTACTCCGCTTCTCCAAGTCATTAAAAGAACAAATAAAACAAAGAAATATAAAGAAACTTTTGTCCCTTTAAAGTCATTATTAGCAGATGCCGGAAAAAGTTGATTTAGAAATCGCATTAGATGAAAAGCGCTTCGCAACCTGTTCCAGATAATAAGTCATTCACCTCAACTTTAGATTGTTCAGGAAGCTTTGCATACTCATCCCTTATCCATTCAAGACATTTCGCTTGATATTTAAAAGTTGGCTGCTGCCAAGTTGCTCCATCTATTTGTGTCTCCCAACTTTCCTTATTTTCATTAACTGCTAATGAGTTTGCTAGCAGGGCAGGCACATAGACTTTTCCGACTTCGTTCAAGATCTCTTTTAAACTTGTTTTAGCTTCTGAGAAACTTTTCCAGTCATCATTAGATATTTCTAATCCTGACTGATCTTCAATTAAAGAAACCCATACCGCAGTTCTAGGTGAAACTTCTAAGGCTATCTTCCTTGGGGTAGGGTCAAAACCAACCAATTGGGTTAGCTGTCCATAAATTGCAAAATCTGAAGATGAAGGTCTGTTACCCATTAAAAAAGGAACATTTTGAAGATGTTTTTCCATGGCCTGCAGAAATCTTTTATAGCTTGCATCTATTATTGGCGCTGTCTCATTATTTGAACCAACGACATAAAGGCGTTCTATTTGCCTTTTGCTAATGTAGTCCTTCATCATTTCAAGGTCTTCCGGCTTTAGACTAATATTCATACCTAAGGGAAGTAAGGTTCCGGCATTATCGATATCCGCTTCGAAGTGCCATCTGTAATGAAACATATATTTTGTGCACCACTCATCACCAAAATCTTCTAGAAGAAAATTTATAAAACTCATGGCTGGATCTGGAGGAACTACATTTCTTCCATCTACTTCTTGCTCAAGTCTTCTTATAATTGGTGTTGAATCACAAACAGCTTTCATTTCTCCAGACGACTCGTCAGGTAACAAAAAAGTGGGCAAGAGAACTGGTTTTGGTTTTTCAATACCCATTTTTTCTAGAGGATTAGTGGGATCTATGTTTCCGGGATCTTTCCAGATTGGTGTGTGAGGGATTCGTCTGTATCTGAGTAGAGCCAGCATCTTTCTTGTGTAAGGACTCCCTGGGTTGCCTAAAAATTGAACTGGGTTGGGAATTGCCATTTTAGTTTTATTTAATGAAATCGATTAATAAATTTGATAGTTCTTCGGGCCTTGTCCATTGATAAAAATGACCACCTCCTATTTGAGGAGCGCTTTTTGCGTTAGGGCACATCTCTAGAACGTCTTTTTCGGCTCCATTTGTTACGGGGTCATCACCTGCAAATACACTTAAGAAGGGCTTTGTCCAGTTTCTAAAAAACTCTCGCGCTTCTTTTTGTGCTTCAAGAGATTGGTCTGGAATTGTTGGTACATGGCTTGGCATCGCGCGAGGACCCATTTTAAAACTCGGATCAGGGAAGGGTGCATCATAGACTTTTGCTAGATTTGATTTAAAAGGAAAATATCGACCTAATCCCATGATCACAAATAGGTAGTACAAGATAGCTTTTAAGCCAGAATTTTGTTCCATCGATGTGGACATTAAAAATCCAGTGGGAAGATCAACTGTATCCCAACAATACTTCTGCCAATACATAAATTTCAATGCTGGATGAGATTCTGATATATCTTGTGACAAACTCTTACCATCCATCTGTCTTACTTGTTTCATCATTGAAAAGGGAGTTAATCGAATATTACTCTCCCGAAAAGCTTTAATTTTTTCTATGACTTCTCGAGGTGCATTAGGATTGTAAGGTAGTCCTGTATTTCCCATAGCAACTTTATCAAACCGGTCTGGTTGATTAGCAACCATTCTAAGACCTATTAAACCTCCCCAATCCTGACCAAAAAAGGTAAGATTTTTGAAATCATTTTCTATTAACCAGTCAGTCATCCAATCAACTTGTCTTTGGTAGGAATAGTCCTCTAGTGCTGCCGGTTTATCTGATTTTCCATACCCCGGTAAATCTGGAGCAATTACTCTAATACCTGCGCCAGTTAAAAATGGAATCATTCTCGAGTATAAATAACTCCATACAGGTTGACCGTGCATAGCTAGGAGTATTGGACCATTTTCCGGTCCTTCATCAACATGATGGATCCTTAATTCAGATCCATCATGAGTTTTTATTATGGTGTAGTGTGGTTTGAAGTCATAACCAGAAAGATTCTCAAAACATTCATCCGGAGTTCTGAGGATTTTCATTTATGCTACAAATTGAGATAGCCTACTTTTTATAATCTCTTCAGCGTCTGCAACAATTCTATCAACTAGTTCTTGGCAAGTTGGAATGTCATGAATTAATCCAGCAACCATTCCACAACTCCAAGCTCCAGCATCCATAGTTCCTTCTTGCATGATTTTCGGATAGACGCCTGCGACTTCATCCATGATGTCTGTAATTTGAAGGTTATCTCCTTTTTCTTTTTCTTTTTCAAGAATCTTATTAACCGCATCATTAGCCAGTACTCTTTCAGTATTTCTTAATGGCCTCATGATAAGTTCTGTGTCTAGTTCGGAAGCAGCAACTAAAGCTTCTTTTACATTTTGATGCACAGGAGCTTCTTTTGTCGCAATGAATCTTGTTCCCATATTTATACCATCAGCTCCCATTGATAAAGCGGCAGCTAATTGTTGGCCATTACCCATGCCACCGGAGGCAACGAAAGGAATAGATAATTCTTCAGCAGCTCTTGGCAATAAAATCATGTTAGGAATGTCGTCTTCTCCCGGATGTCCTCCGCACTCAAAGCCATCAACACTCACAGCATCACATCCAATTTTTTCTGCTTTTAAGGAGTGTCTTACTGAAGTGCACTTATGAATAACCTTTATTCCTGCACCTTTTAAATCATCCATATAAGCTTCAGGACTTCTTCCGGCAGTTTCTACAATTTTTACTCCGCCTTCTACTATGGCTTTGATATAGCCTGGATAGTCAGGTTCTTGAAAGCCTGGTAAAAAAGTTAAGTTCACACCAAATGGTTTGTCTGTCATTTCATGACATTTAGCAATTTCTTTTGCTAGATCATCTGGAGTCTTTTGTGTAAGTCCCGTTATGATTCCAAGACCTCCTGCATTAGCTACAGCAGAAGCCATTTCTGCAAATCCGACATAGTGCATTCCTCCTTGAATGATAGGATGCTCGATGTTAAACATTTCAGTAATCTTTGTTTTTATCATTTTATCTCCCTTGTATTTAAGAATTGTTAATTTAAAGACAGTTACAGATTTTGTCTAGGAAAAAATCAGTTAAAAGATTTTTAATCCATTGTTATAGAAATTTTTCCAAAATGTTTATTGTCAATTTGATGTTGAAAAGCAACGGCTAGGTCAGCTAAATCGAAAGTATCACTTATCACAGGTTTTATTTTTGTTTTACTTAAGAATTCAACCATAGCTAATTGTGACTGATGATTGGCCATGGCGATTCCACTCGTTCTGACCTGTTTCAAAAATATTCTTGGTAATACAAGCTCATTTGCAGCAGGCCCACTCAAGACCCCAATTAGAGCTATATGACCACCTAGCTTTACCGAACGTATAGATTCATTAAAAGTTCCACCGCCACCAACTTCAATGACATGATCTACCCCCTCATTGTCTGTGACTTTAAGAACTTCTTCTCCCCATTTTGGAAACTCTTTATAATTTATTACGTCATCAGCTCCTAAAGCTTTAAGCTTTTCTGCTTTTTCTTCATTTGAGGTTGTGGCAATAACTTTAGCGCCCATTTCTTTCGCCATTTGTAATGCAATAACAGACACTCCTCCAGTGCCTTGAACTAATACTGTTTGTCCAGATTCTAGCTTACCTTCGTCTACAAGAGCTCTCCAAGCAGTAAGTCCAGCACATGGCAGGGTTGCGGCTTCTTTAGCTGTCCAGTTTTCAGGCATTTTTGTAACTGCCGTTTCTTTTATAGATATATATTCTGTTGCATACCCATCTTCATTATCTCCAATAAAACTCAGGTATTCATATTTTGGAGGACCATCAATCCAATTAGGAAAACAAGCACTCATGACAGAATCTCCTATTTTCCAGTTAGAAACATTTGATCCAATTTCTACTATTTCTCCAGCAGCGTCACCTAAAACCACTCTTTTGTCATCTGTAGGTATAAGTCCTAAGGCTACCATTAAGTCATGATAATTTAGACTACTTGCAGCCACTTTTATCAAAATTTGATCTTCCCCTATTGCGGGCTTATCTGTTTCCACTAAATTAAAATTCTCTAACCCCCCAGGTTTATTCAATTGCATTTGTCTCATAATTTCTCCCTCGATAAATTCTTTTAACTCAAGCTAGAGTAAAACAGAATCAAAATAATATAAATATGACGGTAATTTTATTTTAATATAAAAAATTTTTTTTTAATAACTTTTAGAAAAAACTATATATTTTTATTGTTGAAAACTCAGTATCAGGGCAATTTTTATTCCATTTTTTCCTGTAAATACTATACTTTGCTCGCATTTCATTAAATGAATCAGTTTGTTTCACTAAAAATACATTATTAGTGCAACATTCTTCGAAATGCTTACTTTTTCCAATAAAAAGACACTTTTCAAGCAATGTATAATCTTTTCATTCGGAAAAACAGACATTTATTAGTTTGTTTGACTAAAGAGATAAGAAACTTTGAACTTTCTGAACTCCAAACTATCTACTTAATGTCTATTAACAAATCATTTGCTACAAAGGAGTAAAGCAATGAATAAGATAAGAGTGGCATATGGAACTTTAGGTTTTAGTTTTTGCATCTCTTTTTTAATCTACTTAGGATCGATTGCACTGAATCTTTACTAATAGTTTTTCGAGAAAAGAACAAATAAAGTTCTCCCCCCCCACAATCCCCCCGATTTATCGGGGGGATTTCTTTTTATAGGATAATCTTTTAGAGTAAAGGATTACCTTAACAACACAATATGAGATTTATCAGAAGAAATTACAGTTTAGTTGAATGGCAGTTTTAAAAAGAATCTTCTTATGGCTCTACGTTGCGATACTCGTTATATCTGCTTCTTTTTTTGGTTATTACTTTTATTTCAAGACTTCATTTATTTCAGAACTGAAGGAGGGAAGTAAAGTTATAAATACAGCATTAGGCCCAGTTGAATATGCTCTTGTCGGTGCGACGGAAGGACCTGTAATTCTTTACATTCATGGCACTCCAGGTGGATATGATAGGGCACTTACTTTGGGCAATAGATACAGATTTTTAGTACCTTCGCGACCAGGATATTTAAGGACGCCTCTTTCCTCTGGGGAGACTCCAGAAGCACAAGCAAAACTTTATAAGGCTTTACTGGACAAACTTGATATTAATTCGGTTGTTGTATGGGGTAGCTCAGGAGGAGGTCCTTCTGCTATAGAATTTGCAACACGCTATCCAGAAACGACCAAGGGGATGATTTCTTTACAAGCACTCTCAAGTTCTTGGGAAAATAGACCTCCGGGCGCTGAGAGCCTTACTGAGCAATCAGATTTAGAGGTTTGGTTTCTTATTAAATTGTTTGAGTTTATGGGAGATGAAGCCATCGTTGAATTTTTCTTACCCAATCCAAAAAATCAAAATATGGTTCTTTCTGATCAGGAAGAACTAGAAAACCTCAAGAAATTATTCTGGTCTATTTGGCCAATTTCACTAAGAAAGGA
>CESD01274030.1_pt1 | contig 29235 bp, 35 predicted proteins | sample 531191 | NCBI WGS metagenome assembly CESD01 (sample SAMEA2622021, study PRJEB7988) | marine metagenome | biome: marine biome (ENVO:00000447); feature: deep chlorophyll maximum layer (ENVO:xxxxxxxx); material: "saline water (ENVO:00002010), including plankton (ENVO:xxxxxxxx)" | depth 188 m
AAAAGTTTTTGGACAAGTTATCATCGGTGCTTTTTTCTGATATAACTTTTCAGCAAGCTCATCAATAATACTGTCAAAGTCAGAAATCTTTCCTATTGGTTCTACTTTACCATTCAAATTCACGCCACATGTTTGATGTGTGTAAACTGCATCTAATTCAGAATTTAAAAAAAGAAAGTACCAATTAACCATGCAACTCCACCCCAAAAAATTAGTATCAGCAAGAAAATAACTATCCACACCGTCAGCCTTAAAGCATCTCCCTCCACAACAGGGACGGCCGAGTCCCCTTTGGGTATCTCCAGATTCTCCAACATTTTGACCTCTCTGTTTCCAATAGTTACGAAACCACTTCATTTGTTCTCTATCGTAACGATGAGCATATCCCATTTCAATTGCTTTTTCGTTACTTTCTTCATCTCCTATAATTCTAGGAATAAAATCTACACCATTTTTTTCTAATGTTTCACAAACATCTACACATTCCCAAAAATAATCTTTGTGAAACATTACATTTACTTTATATTTCTCACGTAACGCTATAGCATTTTGAACTACTTGTTTTTTCTGTTTATCCGTAGACTCACAATGATATGATAACGTGCCACCTGTAGTCAAAGATAAAACTTTATCAAGAACTGAATTTGAAAACCAGCCATTAGTTGTTAATCCTCTACTAAAATCAGGATATACTTTTTTTACATATGACAGAAATCTAAAAAAATCTGGATGTACGGTTGGTTCGCCACCGGTAAAACTTAATTTCTTTTTAGCATCTTTCTTTCTAAATTGGTCGTATAGATTCGCATAGTCTGCAACTCCATCCATAGTTTTACATAGCACATCAAAAGAAACAAATTCTGATGTTTTATTATTTCTATGAGGAGGACAATAAGAACAGGCATAAGAACACCTTCTGCCCAAATCCCAAATTATTTGATATCTGTTTGATTGGTCTTCAATATTATACATATCTTCCAAACGCCCAAAATCTTTCCTGACACCACCAACATTTTTTACAATGTTGAGTATGTGTTTTAGTATCCTCTACAGTACCTTCACAACTAAATGTTTTAGGAAAAAGAGTTTCCAATACTCCATTCTCTTCATATAATTTCGCCAAATCTTTTTTATTAATTTTAAAGAAAGGATTTATGTAATATCTAATCCCATTTTTGGACATCAATGGTCTATCCGAATCTTCATCTCTACTGCGTTCTTTATTCAAAGGTATTGTCTTATCATCTTTCGGAGGATTACATGTTATACCAGAATATAATATCTGAAATAAGTCATTTCTAAAATTTTCATCATCTCTATCCCAAAATTCTTTTATTTCTCTCTGATATTCATCATTTTTATCAGGATAATACACAATATGGTCTTTCATTCTAATGTCTAAATCTTCTTCAATAAAATCGATAACATTACCAGCATAAATTGGATTATTTGGGCGGCCCCTCCTGACAGATAGCGGTTGAATTTTTATATTTAAATTATTTTCTTTTATTTGCTTTGCAAGTAAATATGTCAACATTGAACTATCCGCACCACCGGACATCCAAATACCAATTGTTTCGACTGTTTTATCTTCATAATATTCATCATCATATTTTTGCATTTGAAGAAAAACTTCTTCTCCTTCATACTTCGAATATAAAATATCAATATATTCTTGTTTCAATCTACGTATTTTTTTAGGAATTTTTATCTTCATACCACTCCATCCATTCTAAATCAGGAAATATTTTAAGAAAATCTAACTTTCTTCTTTTCGCTATCGTGCCACACCATTCAGCAGTTTCAGGTAATCGCTCTGACCAATCTTCTGAATTCATAAAAGATACAAGACCTTCAAGTCTTTTTATACCATAAGGCAATTCACGCCATTGTTGAAAACTTAAATCTTCAACGCCATTACACTTTCTCCAGTTCTCTTCAAGCCAAGGATAAAAATCCTCAAACTTTTCTGTCACTTCTTGTTTGAACCATTTAGGCAATACTTTGCAGTTCAATTGAGGCGGCCAGTATGCGAGATGTAAATCTATCATACCAGCACCAGCAGGATATTTATTGAGTAACTTCCAGTCATGGTCTAACTTCCATTTTATGAAATCAGGTAAATAAAATATATTGAGAGCAATAATTGTAGTTGCAGTTGTAAGTCTGAGATTGCCGTGAGGATAATTATCAAGGTTTTCTAACTGAGATAAGACTTGTTCCCAATTTGATGGATATCGAATAAAATGATTCTTGTCTTCATAAGAATCTATGCTAAAATGAAATATAACATTTCTGAACTCTTTCCATAAGTCAAAAAGATTATCATCCCATTCAAGACCATTAGAGTTATATCTAAGTTCTATATTCTTAGCATAACCCATCTCGATTACTTTTTGAAGCACCATATAATGCTCTTTCATTATGAGTGCTTCACCGCCTGCCCAATAAAGTTGTCTTAGTGTAGGTACTTGTGTCCAAAACTCATCCCAAAATGTGGGATTTGACTTATGCCAAGCATATGAACCGCCAGACCATGCTAACTTACCAGAGTCTTTTTCCCATAGTTGAGATTTTTGTAGTCTCCGATTTTTCAGTTCTGGATAAATCTGTTTATATTCTTTTACCCAACCAGAAGAATCATGTGGACTGCACATGACACAAGCCAACTGACACTTACTACCCAAGCGTAAATCAATATATCTGACTCTAGGCGGTATGGAACCATCTTCATTCGTTTCTCCTATAATATCATCTAAGCCAAGCTCATCGACCCACTTAGCCGTTTCCCATTGTCTTTTGCTTCTATGTCCTGCATCTTCTTCCTTAAAGCATTTAAGACATGAATCAGGTTTTTCACCCTTTAACATCATTCTGCGAACTGACTTCATATACTCGTTGTTCCATGCATCTAACAAACTTGTTGTTGCTAAATTTGCAGGCTTGCCATCATCTCTTCTAAGAACACCTGCTTCTGAAACTGTTTTGTTTGTTGAATCTTTATCTTGAACGGCAGATGCATTTGCGGTACAACATACTCGCATATGTCCATTAGGTCTTGTTGAAATGTGCATCCAGGGCAATGCACAAAATGTGTTTGATGGTAAATTAGAGGGGTCTTTATCAATCATTAAATAATATTGCTAGAATAACTATCTAATTCATTCATTAAATCATCTCTAATTAAATCATATGGTATATTACCAGATGCCTGTATCAAAAAAATTCCCAAATCATTTTTTTCTTTTAACGACCAACTACTATTTGGTGTTTCAGAATCGATATCAGTTAAAGTAATGTTTTGTAAAGAATCTCCAACTGTAGTTTTTGCATCATAATTCATAGGAGTGTTATCAACATTATCTCCCAAAAAAGTTGTAAAATGACTAAGAATTTTTTCTATTCTTGTCATTAATTCAGAACTAATCGTCACATTAGTTACTACAGATGTCCAAGCTGGCTCTTCAGTCCTGTAAGACACTAAACTTTTCATAGATGAAATTTCATCATCGGCAGGTTTTTCATTGAAAAATTCAATAAAATTCATAGATGCATTATCACTGTCCATCACATAAATTCTGGGATGAACATATTTTACAGATAGTAATTCTTGAAAATTTATAGCATCATCATTATTTTGAAACAACTCATCTTTGATAGTGTTTAATAAATCAATTGCAGAACTAGACGATACATTAGTTGTTATTTTATTATTTGTGATATACATAATTTTTCCTATGTTATTTTTTAATTATTTATCTTCCAAATTTCTTGTTGAATTCCATATATATTATCAATACTCACATAACTGCTTCCGGGCCATCCTCTTCCAGTATGAACCCATTTTCTTAATCTATTACTTTTAGCCCCATAATCACTTGATATATTGAGAGTAAAATAAAAAATAGACTTATTATGAAGATTATTGATGAAAGCCATTTGGGCATATGCCTGTTCTTTGTTTAATAATTTATTTGTTATTCCCGGTAATGTAGCTCCTCTAAACATTACTCTAAATCCATCTAAAAATTCATGCACACCACTTAGAGAAACTATTTTGTCACCAACAAAATGAGCAAACCAATCAGCCTCTTCCCATTTCATCGACTTTAAGGAATTATTATTCACATAATTTATTTTTTTACACTTTAGACAAAATTCATGAACTTGAAAAATATGTTCATCATTAAGTTTTTTTGGGCCGATAATATTCGAATTCATTATAATATAAACCTAATTGTGCCCACATTGAAGAGGGAAATAAATTAGTAAATTTATTTCCTTTGGACAAATAATTATCCCAGATTATTTTTTTATAATCATCTCTTTTATCAAAATGATATTTCCAGAAATCAGTATCTTTTTTCTTAGTCAGCATATAATGACATTTTATAAAGTCGCTACACTCTTTCCAAACTCTTAGCATTGATTTATTATAGACTTCTTTTTTCCTATTTTGCGATATACAATTACTAAGATTCATGATAGAATAAACAGTCATATATAATGATGTCGCCTCCAATGGGTCAATAAATCCTGCTGAATTACCAACCGCAACTACATTTTCTTGCCAGGGGGTTTCAAGCACTCCAACATTCCACTTTAATAATCTAGGTTCAGTTATCAATTCTCTATGTTGAAGATATCTTTTGAATTCATGTAAAGCCTCAATTTCATTCACATATTCATTAGAAAATACATAACCCGTACCTGTTCTATTTTGTAAATTAATAAAAAATTGCCAACCAAATTTTCTCGCATAACTTATTGTATAATTAGAATTATCTTCATGTCTCAATTTAGTTTGAACAACCCAACACCTATTTGTTTTGTGATGTGCTTGTAAAGTTAATTTTTTATTTTTTATAAATTTTCTATTAAAACCTGTACAGTCAATGTATAAGTCAAATCCTTCTGGTAATTTTTTCAAATCATCTATTACATGTTTAACATTTTTGCAGTTATTTTTAACTATCTCGCCTGCTTTAGCCGCATCAAAATGATATCCTACATCATTCCAACCATTAGTTTTTTGAATATAATCATGTATTTCTTCCCTCGATTTAGTTCGTTTTAGTTTATCGAATTCATTATCATCTTGCCAAAACGAAAAAGTGAAAGAATGTGTATCATTATTCCAATAATATTTTTTATTTCCAAATTTATGCACCGCATTACACTCATCAAACCATTGGCTCTCATCAATCTCAAGGTCTTCAAAAAAATATTTTACCTGAGGCAAAGTTGATTCTCCGACCCCAATGATTGGCACCGAATCACTTTCATATAAGGTAATTTTTGCATCAAGTTTTTTCTCAAGATATCCAGCAGTCCACCAACCAGATGTGCCTCCACCTATTACACAAATTTTCATTATACCTTCCTAGAAATATCTTGAGTACAACAATGTGCTCCTCCATCCCAAAAATATCTGTGTCTATAATCCCATATTACAACTTCGATACCAAATTTTTCTAACTGTTTTATATTTTCTAAATTTTTACCAACTGTAATGATAGTATTGGAATCGACCGATATGCAGTTTACATCAAACCAAGTCTCACTTGCATATCCAACCCAATCAGAAAGATATTTCATCACATATTCAGAATAATATTGTTTTTTTCTCTGTTCTACAAATTGTTTTGGAAATTCAGCATTATCTCTGACTATAATTTTATCCCAATTTGTTAATTCTTTTGGAATGTAATCTTCTCTCCAGGTCAATAATAAACCTTCTCTCAGCAAAGCCAATTTACCATCAGCATGACCACCTGCTGGAATTTCAACCCATTTTTTATCAGAAAATTTCGTTTTTAACCAATTTAAACCTTTTTCGGTTCCCTTGCCGTTTGCATTATCTTTATATGCGGTTTGAGTATGCAACAACATATCGTTACATTTTATTATATTGGCAGTTTCGTAAAGAATTTCATTTTCATATTTATCATAACGTTGTTGCATTTTTATTTTATTTGTATGGTCTTGAATTATTTCATATTCCTCGGTTTTTGTTATATTAGGTATAGGCATTTCGAGCAATTCGTAATTAGACAACTCTTTTAATATTTCAACATAACATTCATGTTCTCTAATTCTTGAAAAAACCGCACCGTATGCTTTCACAATCTTATCATCATAAAAACCCAATATATCTCTAGGCATGATTGGATGATGTATCTCTAATGAAAATTCTGGTCTTATTGGACGATATACTTTTACGCCTAAATTTTCAAAAATCGATTGTAGTTTATCCAAATCTTCATTGGTCTCTTCTACAACTCTGTCTAAACCATTAATATTGCAACTTGAGTATGATGCACCTACAATAACTTCTTTTAATTTATTCCATTCGGTATTAATCATATTCTTTTATTAAAAAATTGTTTACTATTAACTTCAGAAATTAACTTATCATGAATTATTTTATCTTTTTTTTCATGAGCAAAACCAAAAGATAATGACAAAATTCTGTTAGCTAATAACCAAGCATCAACAACTCTATTCATATAACATCTACCAATATTTTTCATTGTTTCATTATTATGAATTATTTTTGGTTTTATTTTTTCTGTTATAGAATTTAATTCATCATGAGACATGTTCAATATTTTTTCGCATTGTGTCATAACATGTTCCCATCTAATATTATACTCTTTTATAGAATCAAATGAATAATCAAATAATTCTTCATATAACACAAAACCAAAAGAAGTAAAATGTTTATACCAATCCTGACAACCAATTACAATAAAAGGCTTAAAATGACCAATTGCTTTAGCGGTTTTTTCACTAAAGTTTCCGCTATTGACACAATAATTCTCATGTATTAATTCAATATGGGATTGCAACCATTCTAAGGTTGGAAAAAAATTATGATAATCATTTTGACTATAATCGTTGGACCAATGCTCAGGAACTTTCATTACATCAGTTAAACTTTTTTGTATACCTATGTCAAAATCATTTATCATGAATTCAATACTTTGGTCAATAGGCAGTTTAAAATCATTTCCTTCTATATAATTACCATCTTCAGACCATGTCCATTTTTTTCTAGTGCCATTAAACCCATTTTCAAAAAAATTCCAAAAATCATCATCGGAATAAGTTCCATCAATGTTAATATTATCAGTATTTTTAAATGAGTAAATAAAATCTGGATGATTACTCAATCGACCTAAAGTCAAAACTCTATTTATTTTTGGATGATTTACAGGACATACTATTTTATAAATTTTATCATAATCCAATTTTGCATGTTTAAAATATGTTTCACCATAACACCCTTTCATTCCACTTTTTTCTGTGTATTTTTTATTTCTTAACAACCAATTTTGCATAGGTATCCAAGGAAACGAAAATACATTTATCTTAAAATCATATTTTTCATAAATCTTTTTGTGGTTTAACTCTAATCTCAAATCACCATTACAGTAAAAAGTTTTTGATACGTTTTCAGGATGAATATTTTTATAAATTTTTTCTAAAACATGATTATTTTCCCAATTAATTGGCTCAAATACGCAAGTAAATCTCTCCGTTTTTGTTTTTAAATTGCTTATTGCCTCATCCCAATCACTGTGTTTATTTTCATTATATTTGTTAGGGGTTTCACTCGCCCCTTTCCAAACAACATCATCTTTTGTAAAAAATTTTCCATCAAAGATGTAATTCCAATTCGGGTCTTGTTCCCATTTAGTAAATTTTTTTTTCATTATATTTCATATTTACGAATAAAATTGTATTTGTATGGGTCAAATTGCCAATATACATTTTTTTCAACCAATTTCGAGTCATTAAATTTATAACTTGATACTTTTGTATCATTGAAATGTAAATCGGAGCCTATACTATAAAAAAATATACCATGAGGATTTATCACCACAGAAGATATATTGTAATCTATATGAGAAAGTCCGATAATTCTTTCATAATGCCACTGCATCTGTTTATCAAATGCATCATCTATTTTTTTAGGTGAATCCGTCCATATAGAAACAACATCAGGTTCCTGTAGCCGATTTTTTCTTATAGGTCTTTCAATCAAAGGAGTTTTAGTAGAAATAGCAAATTCATATTTTTTTTGTGAATCATATTTTTCAATTTGATAAAATTCTATTTCATCACCTTTTTTTCTTTTTTCAAGTTTAAAATTTATGCCATAATTATATAAATTTTCATGTAATATTCTATCAAAAATCATCCTACATCCTGCCAATGTTCTTTTGAACCGTTTATTTTTTTAGCATTTCCTATTAAACATACACTACTTCGAACTGTTTTTGCGAAAAAATTCTTAAATTCATCGTCATCTATTAAAAGTGAATCATTACTTTCTAAATTTAATTCCATCTGAACTGTTTTTTTAAATAAATTTTTACTATTATCTGATAAATCATCGTAACCAGTCACCGAACGAGAACTTTCTTTGACTGTGCCGCCTGCTCCCCTGAGACATTCATTAACCAAATTTAATTCTAGCACTGTTAAATTTGGCATTTTCGTTTGCTCTTGCTTTATTATTTTTAATCCGAAATGCAATAAACTATTCAATTCATTATCAATCTTAGTTAATAAATTATCAATCAACATCAGTAAATCCTATTAAATGAAACCTATGCAAGTATGAGCAATTTATGGCAGTGTGTAAAACAGTTGTTTTTGTTAAATAAACACTGCCGTCCGCAGGAAGTTTAAATAGTTCATCATCATAAATGAAAAAACAAGCATCATTTGTTATGATTGGTATATTAATTCTATTATTGGGGTCAACATGATAGTCTAAAGTTGTTAATGGAGGTAAACACATTATTCTCATATTGTAAGATTCGAATTCTTCTTCAATTTCTTTCATTATATCTGGTATGAAGTCTTTTTGATTAATTTTAGGAGAATCATCATGAACATAAATTGGATTTAACCAACCTTCTTCTTCACAAGTTTTTATCATTCTGTCTAAATCGATTTCTCCTATTTTTTTAACTAATTCGTCCATTATACTTGTATCCGTATTCGATTATATCGTCTTTGCAAAAATTATATATTGTATTTTTTGTTTCTTCAGTCATGATATATGAATCATCTTCCGCATACCATTGTCCAGGGTGGGATTCATTTACCGAAGGAACTTTTATTCCAGGAAATATTTCATCAACATCTTCATCAATATTTTCATATCGTATTACGTAATTACAATCTTTTCTCATTATTTTTTGATTGAAAATTTCACCCCACCAATTCAATATTGTATTATTTTCTAAAGAATAAATCCATTCATCAAATGTTTTTTTATTGATAGTGTGGTCATAAATAATTTGTTCTATTCGTTTTATAGGTCTTTTTTTCATCGTAAAATGCCAGGTGTAAAAGTCCCATAAACGTGACCATGGATTTCTAACAGTTGTAATTTTTATTATATCATACCATAGAGGCCCTATCATTTCTTTAAAATTAAATTCATCCGTAGAAAGATATCCTGCTGGTGAAACGTGCTTGAATCCATATTCACTTTTATTTTGCCAATCCCAAGAATAATCGATATCACGGTCCATTAATGCATCTAATGCCATGCAAATTGAATGATTAGCATTACTATGACATAAAAAAAATGCAAAATTAGATTTCTTTGAGTACAACAATGAATTTTTCCATTTCTTTTTTTGGGCCTAATGTTACCCTAATTCCATTATCACATTTTCTCACTAAAATACCTCGGTCAGCAAAATAAGAAAAAACTTCATCATCAATATGTATGAAAATAAAATTACCAAAATGACCCCCTTCATATCTAATAGATAATTTTTTCAATTCATCGATTAAATAATTACGGCCATCATTTACCTGATTAACATACTCATTTTTAAAATGTTCGTTCTCTATAAAATAATGTGCGGTTTGAAGAGATAATAAATTTGTTTCATAACCATTTCTATTATTTGATAAAAAATTTATATGCTTTTCGTTTGAGATGACATATCCTAGTCGTATGCTTGCCAAACCAAATGCCTTTGAAAAACTTCTCATAATGATTAAGTTTTCATATTCATTAATCAAAGATATATAATCGGGCATATTAAAACCAAAATAGACATCATCCAGAGCAACTATACTGTTTGTTTCAGAGCAAATTTTTCTTATTTCTTTTTCAGTATAAGTCGTACCATATGGTATATTTGGATTTTGCAAAAATATAACATCTGAATTTTCTTTTGATGATAACTTTAAGTTATAAATTTGTCTGTAAATATCATACATCGCATATGTTGGCGTATCATAATAAACGTTTTTTTGCACATACAATTCCATGATATTTCTGATAGCACCAGATACACCTTCGGTGAAAAATATATTTTTTTCATTGACATTCAACCAATTTGAAAAAATTTCGTAATATGAATCTACATCAGGATATTTCCATATATTTTTGCCTAAATGTATTCGCAACCCATCTAAAACGTAATCTGAAAAAGGAATAACTCTTTCGTTCTTATCAAGAGGTAACCCTTGTTTTTTAAATCCTTTTGCTCGTTCACGATTTAAAAAATATATGTGTTCTTTATCTTTTCTCATAATAACTTACTGATGAATTGTAATGTAATATCGCATTAATCATTTGAATATCTTCTGGTGTTTTTACCAGCATCCCTGATTTTTTTGTTATTGGACCATACATATCATGTTTTCCACAAAATATGTTTTTTTCTTTCATAAAAACTTTGGTACGAACAATTTGAACAGAATATGCTATTAATTTTATGGGCTCCAAATCTTGTGTTTTACACATTTTACCATATTCAAAATTTATCGGAGTATCTCCAATACATGCATGTATGTATTTTAATTCATAAGTATTGCACGAGTCTAATTTATTGTTATCATAAAAATCAACTACTTTTGCAACATCATCTCCTGTTTGCAAAGGGTTGATGGTATTTACAATTGCGGCTGTTTCGCAAGGATTATTTTCAATGAAATTATGAAGTACATCATCAATTAAAGTTTCAGACGAGCCCAATTTTTCTGGTCTATGGTAATATTCAATATTATATTCCTTCGCCACAGATTCAAAAATTTCATTATCTCCATTAACGATAACTTTATCGAATCTATTGGACTCAAGAGCCGCAGTTATGGCCCAGGCCATCATAGGTTCACCTCCTATTAATGCTAAATTTTTAAGTCTTGCTCTTGTGCTACCATACCTACAAGGAATCATCGCTATTTTCATATCACTCCATTTTATTTTTTTTAATTGCAAAATTATAAAATTCATAATCATCTTTATTCACCTGTTTTAATTTATCCATAACTCTTCTTGAAATATTAGGATTGGCGACTTTTTTTGATGAATTCAAATTTTTAAGAGATTCATTTATATATTTAATATTAAAAACATTTAAAATTTTTTGATAAGAATAATCAAGTTCATCATATAAACCTATATAATCGAATTCGTCAAAATCAACATCTAATAAAAATTGACTCGTAATCATATTTGTCATATCAGGATGAAAAGCATATTCTTCAAATGTTATTCTACCATAAAAAACATCTTCACGCAATTTGAAATTATTTTTCAATTTTAATTTAAATTGTCTATAATTAGAAATTATCATTTCAATCGGGTCTCTTACAATCGTAACTAGGTTATAGTCTGAATAACATTTTAATTGTTCTTTTACTAAAAAATGTCCAAAAACCACCTCGGCAGTAGGTTCTTTCCAATTAGTTTTTTCATTAGCAACAAAAACACGCACACCAAGTTCTCTCAAATCATGTAATATTGATGTACCGCCACATCTTGGAATATGCAAAAATAAATTTATATTACCTCCATTAACTTATTGAAGCTATCTTCGCCCAATAGTAAACCATCGGCATCGCATTTTTTACAAGATATAATATTACATCGATTGCCATTTGATAATTCTTTCCTATAATAATTCATTTTCGGGGATAACCATAGGTCCTTAATCGTATGCTCTTTAATATTACCTAGACTTTCTTTATATTTCCAATCATTACAACAAAATCTAAAGTCTAATGTCAAATCAATATATCCTTTGTAAAAAGGAAAATAACATTTTCGATTTAACGAACCATTCAAAGTATTAAACGAACCAGACCTATTATTATAATTGTGTTTTTTCGAAAAATGATTCTTAACATCTCCGCACCTGTCACTTAATATTTTTATTTTTTTATTAAAATTTTTTTCATTATCATATTCGTCTATAATAATTCTTGAAAGACCGTTTTCATATAATTCATCTAAAAGTTTTGGGGTTTTTAAAATTTTATCACCATTTGTGATTAATTCTACCCATCTTTTTTCACTCAATATCGATACAATTTCATTTATATTAGGATTAAGCATTGGTTCACCCTTGCCACTTATTATGACAATACCTCTATATTCAAACTCATCCAATCTATTTTTTATGATATGTGTATCCTCAACTGTTAAATTTAAATTTTTATTAGGATACCAATCACCTCTAGGACAAAAATTACAAGTTCTATTGCATAATTCTGTAGGGTTAATTTCAATTGTAGTCATTCCAAAAGAATCTAATTGATTTTTATATTGTTTTGACCTGAAATCAATATGGTCTTCAAACGTCAAATCCAACAATTTTCGATTTCTTTCCATTGTTTCATATTAACGTAATTCACTATTAAAGTTCTACGTATTGATTCAATTTTGAGTTTTTCAACTGAATGTTTGAAACTATTATTATCCCAAGTATTTAAAGTATCTGGATGAAAATGCACTGCCCTATTAGCTAAAAATTTAATTTTTTCTTCGCCACTTTTAGTGTGAAATGTTGTACCATTATTTTCTTGTCCTTCCAGATAAATCACTATGACTCTTTCTTTTGCAGGGTGGTCCGAATGTGGACTTAACCAAAAACCATTCACATCATTTGCAATTTCAATTTTTAATAATTGATTTTTTTGAGGTTTATCGAACAATGATGCTATAAAATGATGCTCAGTTAAAGATTTTTTTGTCAAATAATTTCTATTAACATATGATTTTCTTTTTCCATTATAATTTTTGGGCACTTCACTAATAGGATATTGACTACAAATTTTTAAAACTCTATTAAATACTTTTTGACTAAAAAAATTATCTTCTATTCTATACATGAAAGCCCATTCGTATAATGTAACGCTTTTGCGTTTTTATCATTTTCATATTCTCCTACGAGAAAATTATATTCCAATGGAAGACTACCTATTGATTCCGTCCATTTGAATTGATGAAGAGCCAATGCCAATTCTTCGTTAACATATCGAACATCTAATTTTTTACAATCAATGTGAGAATTATTAAATAGCATCAGAGAAGACCAATTTTTCTTATCATATTGCAATTGATTTAAACTTCCCCATTTAATTTTATTTTTTGGAGCATAATTATGTTTACATACCAATACTGAATATCTATCATCACAAAACTCTTCAAGTTCCTCTGGTGAAACTTTCCAATAAAAATCATCATCCATAAAAACAGACCAACCTTCATAATTAGAAAGGTAAGGTACAAGAAATCTACAAACAGAAAATTCGGTAGAATCTGTTTCACTTCTTTTTCTGTACCATACATCATTGGAAAATATAGATGAACCTATTTTAAAAAAATCTACCGATAAACTTTTAGTGCAATATTCAAAAACATCTTTTCTTGAATTATCGTATCCGACAAAAAATTTCATAAAATACCTATATCTGTTAAGACTTAACTCGAACTAAATTATCATCTATTATTTGATATTTTTTAAAATAATGATTAAAATTTTGTTTCCATATTTTGTCAGATTTTTTTCTATATATTAACCATCTATTAAAATGATTGTAACTTATTTTAGTATTTTTTACATAATTAACTATATAATCCAACCATTTTCGTGAACCATTTCCTGTCATTAAATCTTGCTTAACTTTGTTTTTAGATTCCATACGGTCTATTAAATCATAGGTTTTAGCAATATCCTTTAAAGTTTCATCATGAAAATCATACATAATTAAAGATGGGTCTAAGTATTGAGGCGTTTGTACAATTGATGCATCAAAATTTAACTGCAAATCAAAAAAAGATTCAAAAACATCATAAATGTCTAACATTTGATAAATCGAGGTTGTACAACTTACATCAACATATGTAAAATTATTATAATCTCTAAACTCTTTTACATTTTTCTTTAATTTTTCCCAATCACCACCATTTCTAAAATATGAATAAAAAGTTTTACCTGCATCCGCCGATATGACTATAGTAGATTTACCGAAAAGTGATAATAAGTCCGATAATTCTGTGACACTAAAATCAGCATTAAAATTTGTATGAAAAGATAAATGAATATTTTTGGCATTAGGATGTTCTGATAATTTTCTGAGTGTTGGAAAAAATTGTTTTTGATATAAAACTTCTCCTCCTGCAATATCAACAAAAGATAAATTAGGAAAATTTTCATTCAAATCTTCTGCTATTATCAATGCTTCTTCAGTTGTCAATGACATCTCGTTTCTATCATTTGGACCGTGTCTATGTTCTGTACCTAATAACTGCCTCAAATCATATAACTTATCTTCTTCATCAGGAATATAATTTTTTAATTTTTTTGTCCAGCCTGAAGAATAGACCTTTGAGCAATGCAAGCACGAAAAATTACATGCCGTACTAAATCTAAACTCCACATGTCGTAAGCCTTCATTAGATACATTGTGACCATTTAATGGATTATAACAATCCATAAGTTTTATATTCACATTTTCTGGGTCACCGCTTATACTATGTTTACAAAAAACATTATCATCATTCAATATATAATCGAATCTCATAGATTTGAGATTATTTTTTTCCATCTCTTCACATGTGCTACATCCATTAGGCCATTTATCATCATAAAGCATTTTTCTCATTTGCCTAAAATTTTTATGATTAAAAATTTTAGATGGTAATATTGTTTCATGAGAAAAAACTAATTGGTCCGATTGCCTAGGACAAGTGGTTATAACACCATTTTTATAATTTATACCGCCTAATGCATAAATACAATTTTTGCTCATTTGATACCTAATCTTTGTTTTATTGTCGTATTACCTAAAAATACCTGGCTCAAATCAAAATGACATGTTATTGAATATCGTTCCTTATGCGAATCGGTATTAATCATTCTATGATAATGAGGCTCAAAACCAAAATCTTTCATAATAGAACCAAGCATCACATTTAAATTGTTCGTATTATAATTTATATCATTCCATTCATCATGATTTATATCATAAACATTTGGATGTGGATAACACCATTGCATTCCTCTTGTGTCATCATAAGAGTATGAAAAAGTAAAAGTACCATAATCTCGATGAGGAAAAAATCTTAAATCATTATTAGTATTTTGTTTTTTTTCTATTATGTGATATCTATGAAAACGAATTAAAGGATTTTCTTCATGCATTTTCCAAAATTTTTCACCATAATTAGAAGTAATATAATTTTTACCAATACGAATAAATTCATCAGAAACTTTCTTATACAAGTTATTTGAAGGAAATTTAAAAGCAAAAGTTTCTTTAAAAGCACCAGGTTCTATTGAATTATCGATATAACCTACACCTGATTTACCATCCAGTCTATCATATCCAGCAAATTCATAATTATATTTCTCTTCGGAATTCAAAAAATCCTTTGTAGGTCCTAAAATAGAAAATAAAATATCTTTAGTATTAGAGTTTATTATAATCGTATCCATAGTCCAATGAAACCGCAATAAAAAATTGATATGTATTATCTTCAAATGACATAGCATCGTGCCATTTCGAACTATCATGTAAATATAATCTTCCAGGTTCTATGTTTTCTTCTGCTAGATAACTTTCATATTCTTTCGTTATATCATTCCAAACTAATTTTTCACTATTCGACCTGTAACGTATTTTAACTGATTGAGGATGAGTCGTACCCCATAATCTTAACCATGATGATTTATCTTTCCAAGTATCTATATGTGGCTTAAAATGTGCAAGAGTATGGAATTTTAAAATACATGAGCGAATCATATATTTTTCGATGCATTTCAAAGGACTCAATGATGGTAAATTCATAACTTCTGTAGGAATTGTAAAATCTGTTTCATTTACCATGTTACCCATATCAAAAGAACTTGTATAAAATTTAGTAAAATCTTCCGGGGTATCTTTATATCCCAAATTGACAAAATTCCATCTATCTAACGGCCAACATGAAGGTTCTATTTTGTTATCAATCGCACCATTAGTATTAATTAATGGTAATCCATATCTTCCAAATTCATGAAATTTATCACCCCATTGCTTAAAATATTTTTTATATTTTTCAATTTCAGATAAGAATAAATCGACATCTATTTTAATGGCTGTAGGCTGAAGATTCTTTATATGTAATTTTTCATAATCTTTTTCGGGCATGAAAGGCATGTGTTTGTACATACCTTGAATTAATTTATAATCATATTCAATACCATTTTTTCTCAAAAAAGATTGTTGCATATGTCTAAATTTAATGCTACCTTCGTATTCTTTTTTTGTATGATAACGATGATATAAAATTCCTACATTAGGTTTTTCGAACACTAGATTAAAAAAGCAATGACCATATCTATCCATTAATTTAAAATTATATTCTCTAAGAGGGTCGGTTTCAGGTACAAAATTTTGCACCATAAAAGATTTAAAATCTTTTTTATTTAAAAATTCTTTATTTGGATAAACTACTCGTGTAACTACTGTAATCATTTTGATATAAAACCTGTGTCCATACCGCCGCCTTCTCGATTTATCGTAATGTTATGAAAGGTTCCTTCATAAATCGAACCTTTGTAAATCAATTTACCTTCACCGTGAAATCTATATTTTTTCCATCCCCCTTTATATGAGCCATGGTCAAATTTTGCTTCTCCATATCCTGATGCCTCACCTTTTTCGTATGTCCCTTTTAACCAATTATTATCATCATAATAATCAAATCCTTGTCCATGAAAATATCCATTTAAAAATTCTCCTTCATAATAACGAGTTTTAGAATACCAATATCTACCAAAACCTGAGTACAAGCCTTTATCATCAAACTCACCCTCATAATAACAACCATTAGGCCAAAATTCCTTATTATCCACTCTTTTAAATCCATGAATATCATATCCTAATTCAGTAATGTCTATTGGCACATCGTTTTTATTATACCATTGACCGTCACCTCTTATCCAATAGTCAGCTCCTTTCATACCTATACCTTTTACTCCCACTACATCATCATCCAAACTAAAATTTCCGATATATTTGAAACCTTCCCAAGTGATGAACATACCAGGACCTTTAGCAACATCATTCTTATAAGTACCTATAAATTTTGCTCCATTATTCCATTTATAAGCACCTATACCAGTATGCTCATTTTCATTAAATTCGCAAACGATGGTTCTAGACCAATCTTTTCCTGGACCTTGTATTTTCATACCTAAACCATGTGCTTTACCATCTACAAATTCACCAACAAATTTTTGTTTAAATGCGTCCAATTCATAAAAACCTAATCCATGTTCTCTGCCATTCTTAGACTCACCGTAATACCTTCTGCCGCCTTTCCAGTCATTGTATGTGTCCATAATATTATTCATAGATAAAGTCTCCCTCTACGCCATCACCAAAAAATGAATAAAAATAATTAGCAATTGCCTCATGACCATTTTTATTTGGATGTGAATCATCATCACTTATATGAAATTCTTTTTTATTTTCATAATCTATCATATCCAAAACTCTAGACATAGGACCTTGCCAATATCGATTCAATCTACATAGTTCGTGAAAATTTGACAAGTTAAAAATATCGTAAGGCGCATTAAACCCCTGTTTTTTTAACTTTTCTATTTTTGAAAATTGAATAGCATTTATTCCTTGTCCGCAGATATAATTTATTCCTTTAGACTCACATAATTTTCTTGCCATGTAAAACATTCTCAAATTTAAATTAATAACTTTCTCTAAGTTGAAATGTTTATATGCAAAACCATGAGGTAGACCTCTTTGATATTCTTCAATCATTCTCATTATTAAAGAAGAAGTTATATCTCTAGAATCGGTTTCAAAAAAACTTTGTCGGTCCCATCCAGTCCATAAAATACACACATCGGTTACATCGAAATAATCATAGAGATAATCATATAATAAGTAAAATATTTTCTCATTACCAACTGCTATCCGACCTAAATTGACAACATCAATTTTCAATTTCGAGCCCAAGATAGATGGCCAACGAGGAAAATCTAAATCTGACCTATAATCATCATCCGTATAACTACATCCTAAGCATAATAATTTTTTACTCTTTGACATGTATTTGCAATCTCCCATATTTCAGGATTAACATCTGAAAATTTTTTATTTTGAAAATTATCCAGATAATTCATTGTTTTTACAAACTCCAATAATTTATTGTCGGATTGATTGTTGTCCATAACAATAGTATTAAAATCATCAACATCATTATAGGATTTATTTTCATATCCCATAAAATAAATTGTATTTAATTTTTTAGGCAAATTTATTTTCCAATTGCGCCTTAAATCTAAGGGTATAATATTTGACCTTAAATGCTTAGGCCAAAATAAAGAATAACAGGTTTGAGGTAAATCATATTGTCTAGCAAATTCAATTATGGATTGTAATTTGTTTATATTCATTATACTAACAGTTGTAACAAATTTTATAACAAAATCTGTTTTAATAAATTTATGAATATTCTTCATTATCATTTTCCATGGAGCCCCAAAACGCATGACTTCGGCTAAATCTTCAATAGCATCTATACTTACATCTAAATAAACTTTTTTACATTTATTCAACAATTTCATTAATTCATTATCAGGGAAAATACTACCATTTGTTGTGATTTTTATTTCGATTTCTTTTAAATTTAGGTGATTCAAAAACCATTTTAAATTATAACTAAGAAAAGGTTCGCCTCCAACTATCGCTATTCTTTTTAAATTCGATAAATTTGTGTTTTTAATTATTTTTTTTATTTTTATTGAATAATTATCAATAGATAAGGGATTATAATGGTCCTTTTCAAATTCTTTTAATTTTTCTATAATTGATGATGCTTTATTCCATTTAGAACTTATTCCAGGACTACACGTTCTACACATAAAATTACAATTAAAGTCTAACGCAATTTCTAAATCCTCTATAGTTTCTGTTTTGTGATTTTTTAAAAAAATTTCATTATAATATTCTCTTTTACTGGAATATCCTATTTTTTCTGCATTCCAGCAATTTTCACAACCCTGATATTGAATACCTTCTTTAAACTGCTCTCTCAAATCGAACCACCGATAAGATTTTAATAGAGTATTTAAATTTTTTACAGTATTCAAATTCACTTCATCCCAATGAGAATCTATAGAATTATCAAAATGACAACAAGGTGTTATTTTACCTTCTGGCTGAGTTATTGCCAAATGATTTGTTTGATATGTACAAACTAACTTTTCCATGTTTTAAATTTTTTTTCTCGTTCCAAACACTCATTGTCTTCAAATTTATCTTGCGTATCAAAACCATCCACTATCAATGAATTATTATATTCCAAATAATATGGTGTATTTTTAAAATTAAATTTTTCGTTGTTTGAAATTAAAACGGGAGGGATGCATTCAGTTGAACCATAAATGTTCCAAATATTTTTTGCTTCGGTCTTTTTAAGCAAAGAAATATCAGATTTTAAAATTCTAGCAGAACCAGTTGATAAATTACGAATATAATTTAAATTAGGAATTTTTCGCTTCAATAATGTCCTAAAAGTTCCAATCGCCATTGTCAATATAGTTGGTCTCAATTCATCGACTATATCCCAGAATTTAAAAGGATTCATTTTTATATTGACAACTTCACATCCAACAAGTTGTGCTGGAAAAAAACAAAAAGCCCAGTTGGCAATTGTCCAATTAGGAAAAGGATTCAAAATTATATCATGCTTATTCAATTTCCATTTATTACACAGAAATTGTGCTGGTTTATAAAAATCTGTCTCATTATGCGTAACAACTTTTTGTTTACCTGTTGTTCCACTCGTTAATAATGTAATTTTCATTCAAGCAGGATGTGCAACTACCTCAATATTTTTCAAAGATTTTAATGAAGGAAATTTAAAATCAGTTTCGACATGATGTTCTCTTCGGTCTCTAGTTTTATCCGAAACACCAACACCCATTAACAAAATAGGTGCTTCACCTAACACATCGGTAATAGCCTCGGAATCCATGCACTTACAACAACCGGTCGAATATCCTAATTGCGTAGCAACCATGTTAACATATCCTGCTGATATGCCAATAGCCATAGCTCTATCTTCTTCATATGAATCATTTTTTTCACGAACTTGTGTGGGTTCGTTTTTAGTAAAAGCAAGAAGCATTTGTCCTAATACTTGAGAATTTGTATACCAGTTACCATCTTCATCACTTTCCTGATAATGTGAAATACCTTTTTCTGCTAACTTTTTAGGTGTTTTATCAGCATCAAAATCTTTATAAATGGGTCCAAATCCTTTTGTGTTCTCATGAATTTTTTCTATCAATTCCCTATCTTCAATAACATGTAATTTAAAATAATTTAAATTTTGTTTTGAAGGAGAATTAGTAGCCGCTTCGACAATCAATTCTTTATCTTCTTTTAATATTTTTTCATTTAAATTCCAATTTCTTTGACATTTTTGTGACTCATGAATCGATTCTCTGAGCATTTTTCTAAATGAACCGTGCATATTGTCTCCTATAAAACTTTTACACCAGTTTTTACTTCAAAATTTTTAGCTTCTGCTTTATTATTTATAATAGGCTCTCCCTTGATGTTTAAAGACGTATTCAATAGCATCGGACAACCCGTTTCTTTCTCCCACTCCTCAAGTAAAGTTTTATGAGGTTCTTCAGTAACTTCTTGTATTCGTGAAGTACCATCGATATGCATGATTGATGGGTAATGGTCATGAATCTCGTGACATGCTTCTCTCACTCCGTTCATAAAAGGTGATGATATACCATCTCTAAAAAATCTATTCACATTTTCTTTTAATATCATAGGAGCAAATGGCCTAAATTCTTCACGACCTTTGATTTCATTAACCATTTTTTTCACATCAACCTCAACATGTCCAGTACGTTTAGGATACTTCCATGGGTCGGACAATAGAGACCTATTGCCTAATGCCCTAGGTCCGAACTCAGCTTTACCATTGGCAACCCCAACAACACCATTTTCTTTTAATTCTTTAATTATTTCTGCGACAGGATATTTACCAGGTATTTCATAACCAAGATAAGCATTTGCAGGAATTTTTTTATCAATCACACAACCGATTGCAGAACCACCGTCACCTGGATTGCATGGTATAAATGTATTAAACTTTGTGAGAAATCGATTTGCAGAAACATTCAATGCACAACCACCTACAAATACAAGATTATCATCTTCTATTTCATTGATAATCTTCTTAAACTCTTCTTCGTAAATTTCTTGTGCGATTGATGCAATCTCAAACCTGTCAAAATTTATATTTATTCCTGTGTGGAAATTTACATCGTTGTCCCACAACTCTTTAATGATATTGTAATTTTCAATCTTATGCTTCTTTACTGCCGAAGCACCCATAAGAATATATTCTTCTTCATTAGGTTTCCAACCAGCCGCTTGTGTCATTGCAGAATAAAATAAACCAATTGACTTTGGATATCTCCATGATTTTTGTTTCTTAAAATTACCATCGATAACTTTCCACTGTGTAAGAGTATCCCATTCACCAATGGCATCAATAACTAAGACAGTACAATCTAAGAAAGGAGAAGTCCAATACCCATAACGAGCATGAGACATATGATGATTAGATTGAATAAGTCTATATTTAAAGTCAATTTCATGAAGCGAAGTTTGACCTGCAAATCTTCTTCGTTCATCTTTAAGTTTATAATCTTCGTAAAAATAAACTTCATCAGGTCTCCCCCAATTGTCTTCTGCATACTTGATAAGATTGTCAGGTATTACAGAATCGTTTTTCTTTCTAGACCATCGTTCTGCATCTGATGCAAATACAAGTTCATCATCTTGAAAAACCGCTAATGCACCATCATGAGAACCAAAAGTAGTTCCCCATTTAATCATATATAGCTCACATCATTATAATCTTTGTCAGTAGCAATTGGTTCATGAACGAAATCTTTTAATTTTAATAGATTTTCAATGCCTAAAATTGCGGTTTCAGGTGGCATATAATAATGATAACCACATAATGTAGGTTTATCGTCTTTCATCAATTTTCGCTTATCACGACCATCATATATCATTAGTCTCGCCCACTCCTCAAATTCTTTATTATCCGTCAATATCATACCACCTCTGATTGTTGAAAGAGTTTTTCTATGATGAAAACTCAAACATTGACTATGACCAGGAACGTATGTATTTTCTGAAAAGTGACAGGCAGAATCAATTGTCTTACTACCCTCAATATTATAAGAACCATTCCATGTCATATTCTTCCAGTTTATCTTTAAATCAAGATGTCGGCAAGTTTGAGGTACACTTATGTATGTACGTGTGGGTAAATTAACTTCAGAGAGACCACGTTCTTTTTCCCATAATAAAGAAATGAATATAGCATGAGTACAGGAGTCCGTGGCAATTCCATACGGAGCACCTACTATATCTTTAATTGCATTTTCAAATAATGTTACGTAATTCCACATTATGAATTTGTTGGCATTTTTGTTTCGGGATTGTACCAGTAAAGTGACTGATGAGGATTCTCACAAGTTGCTTCACTCTTATAATAAAATTGTCTAATTGAATATCTTTTTCCATAAGTTAAAGGCGTGACACTATGAGCATTTGTTTCGGTATGATTAAACATAATTGCTGAATTATGAATAGGCTCCCTAGAAAAAGAAACCATTTTCATTTCTTCATCCCATACCTTAAAATTACCCCCTTTGCAGTCGCCCAAATAAATCAATAAATTCACCGCTCGATGCATTTTTATTCTATTGTTCCAATTGAAGTCTATGTGAGCATTTAATTTGTCAGGAGGAACCATCAAAGAAATTCCTTCACCTGTACCAAATGAATCAACAACTAAACCATCTATACCTGATTCTTTTTCAACCCATTCTATAGTTTTTTTCGAATGTAAAATTTCTCTAGTTTTGTTGATAAATTGACCTTCTCCATAATATTCTTTCATATGACTATTATTACGATTAAAATCTTTCCATTCTTTTATTGTACGCAATTCGGATAATAAATCTACGTCAAGATAGTCTTTTAAAAAATTTTCATAATACTTCATAAGAATCTTTAAAAAATTTTTCGTTTCTTCGGCCCCACCATAAACACTCAATAGCCCATTTTTCTAAATCGTCATCGGGGTCTTTCATTATATTTATTTGCTCATCTAAAATGTCATTGTAAACATAATCCTTATCATATTCCCAAGTATAATATTCGTACATGAAATCTTTCACCAAATCATAAAACTCTTTTTTATTTTGAGAAATTACAATTGATGTCGCCTCTTCATATTCCCAATAAATGTTCGATACCGATTCTATTTTTCTACCCCAAGGTTCTTTCTTTTTAAAAACATTTCTAATTAAATTTCTCGTCTGATTGTATTCAACATTCAAAAAGTTTTTATTATATTTGATATAATTATAAAAATTTTCATAAAAATCTTGCAGATTTTCATTATATCTTGATTTAAATTTTTTAGAAAAAATTCTCAACCAACCTAGAAAATGAAAAGTCATCAAAAACCATTTCCATGTCAGAAGATTTATATATTGTTCCATGGTCATTGAATTATTTGCGACTACCATTTTTTCAGTCTCACTTTGCAACATCTCTTTAGTGTTATCATGATGATAGAATGCAGGACAAGTATCTTTAAATTTTATGTCATATTTTTTTATATATTCTTTATCATTAAATTTCGTATTCGGCAACGCAGATAAAGGATACATTCCTATATAATAAGGATAATTTAAGTCATCAATAATATGATATACATTATTCTTAAATTGCTCAGGAGTCTCTAATGGTAGACCCATTATCAATTCTATATAAGTTGGAGTATTTCTTTTTTCAAATTTTTCAAATAATGTTTTTAAATTTTTACTATCCAAATTAGACCTCTTTATAGCATCTAATGTTTGTTCATTTATAGATTGCAAAGCGATTGTAATGCCCTTCTGCAATTCTTCTTTTTTTAAAATATCTACAATGTCAAAAACTAATTGAGTTTTATTTTTCGCCCACGTTAAATTTAATGCATTAGGATAACCTTGACGTTGTTTTAACTCAATCAATTTCTCGGAAATTTCTTTATGAATCGGAACCATACCAAAGTTGTTATCTATCACATGAAGATAGTCTATTTTATGTTTCGATATCCAGTCTAATTCTTTAAATATTTTATTCATATCTTGTTTTTTTAATTTTGCAAAATAATCATCACCTATTTCGCAAAAAGTACATTTATAAGGACAGCCTCTTGTCGGTTCTATTAGCGCCTCAAAATTATAATTATGATTTTTTTTATTAATGAGCATATCAAACAAACCATTCAAGTAAGGACTTGGTAATTCGTTTATGTTTGATACTCTTTCTGCCTTGTAGATTGTTTTTAAATCATCATTTAAATCATCTATTAATATTTGTTCGAAAGCATACTCGCCTTCTCCATTTACAATCACATCAATAAATGGATATTTTTTTAAAAATTTTTTAGCATCATTAGGTGTACCCAAGCCTCCGTATATAATTTTGACATTTTTATTATAATTTTTAATTCTATCACATAGAGAATTGTTTATATTTTCGTTCCATACAAAATTAGATACTCCTATTATATCAGATTTTTTAATTTTTTCAAATATTAAATCTTCATCTTCGTGAACATAAACCCATTCGTAAAGTTCATAATTATTTTTTATGACTTTGTTTGTCAGACAATGACTCCATATGACACCAGTTGAATATGGCAATTTCACCTGATTAGAAAATACAGGAGCTATCTCTAAAAAAGTTATCCTCTTTTTAAATCCAATGTCACGCAATGAAATCCTCCGCCTAATGTTCTCTGATGCCTCATCGACATTGGTATACTTTCAATGTCGTATCTCAATAAAGTTTTTATTAATTCAGTTTGATTCTCATCAACAATTACCAAATCATTCGTAACACTCAACAAATTCATACCGATAGCATTTGAAGAAATACCTGAAGAATCAGATTGTGAATCAGAGAAATCGGTAAAAAATATTTTATCCCATTTTTCAAATATTTTAGGATAATTGTCAGAACTGACTCTATGTCCATTAAAAAGAACTAAGCCATCTGCCAACGGAACAACCGTACTATCAAAATGTGCGCCAGAATAGGCATCTCGTTCTACATGAACTTTATATTCAGGGAACATGCTCTGCAACCATTTTGCACCTTTTTCATTACCGCTATTACTAACTTGATAAAGAAGATTCATCCCAAGACGTACAACATTAGGAGCATCAAATAAAATTTCTTCATTCATCAAAGTTGGTTTACTTAAATCATCAAAATTAAAACTCTCTTCTTTATATTTTTGTTTTGGGGCCGAAAACCATTTTGCTCCATCATTAAATGCCTCATGCAATATATGCTCATATGACCAAGATTCGAATATACGACTTCTCATTACACTTGGCACTTCAACAATGCTTGTTCCAATTACTAAAAATATATCACGAGGACAATAATTGTGCCATCCAGTAGTTCTCCAATAGGGCGTTACTATTGGTGCATCATGTCTTATCTTTTTAGGTCTATAAACTTTAACACCAAGTTTTTTCAATTTATCACTCAAATCTTCTAAATCTTGATTGGCTTCATCTATCACCCTATCGCTATAAGAACCTGCATATTTTGATATTTCACGATATGTTAAATTAGCATACATAAAATTTCTTATTGATGGGTCAGGCGGCGGTATATATGCAAAATCTGCTCGACCAACAATAACCTCGGAGAGAGGTTCCCAATCATTTACTGAAAATATTTTCATTTGAAACTTTTTTTAAAATATAATCAATTTCTTGTTCACCGTTAAAATAATATAATTCAGAAAAATTATTAGATATTTTTTTACAGTTTTGATAATTATGTTCTATTTTTTCTTTTAATTTTGAAATTTCATTTGTTAATTCAGACAAACTCATTTCTAATATTTTTTTGCTTTCATTTATAAAAAAATCAAGTCTTTTTTTATATTCAAAACCATCAAAAGAATAATCAAACAATTCATTATATAATTCAAACCCGTTATCTATTAAAAATTTATAATATCCTTTACACGCAAAACCTAAAAAAGGTTTTTTATAGTATAAATTTTTAATAGTTTTTTCTGTCAAATGAGATGTGAATACAGTTTGAGTTTCACAAAATAAAGAAACGGCCGATTGTAAAAACTCCTCAGGAACAAGTTCATATAAACAATGAGGTTTCGTAAAATCAATTTTATCAATATACTTATAATTCAATTTTGAAGGAGGATAATAAATGTAATCGTCTAAACTAAAATCTTTATAATCATATTTCAAACTACCTATTGAAAAATCTCCTGTAGTCGTAATTAAAGTATCGTCTATATTTAATTCGAAATCATCATCGTTTAAGATATAATCGGTTATTCTCTTAGAATTTTTTATGTAGATATCATCTATCCAACCCATATTTGAATATATGAAATTATCGTATTCAAAAAGTTCTCTTATCACATGCAATCTACACATTTTTTTAGCACCTGATAAAAAAATTGCATTGTATTTTATTTCAAAATCATTATGTTCTAGTTCATAAAATTTATTTAAAAAGTATTGATTTAAAAAAAACCATGGATAACAATATAAAGTGATTTCAGAATTATATTTTATTTTTTGTTTAATGGTATTAAAATTTTCAAAACATTTAATGTCTGGACAAATAATATGAATATTTTTATCTTTTAATTTTGAAATATAATAAAATACAGATTGATGAGTTAAAGAGTGTTGGTCATGTTCTATGTCGCCTAATAAGGGATATAACGAGTAAGGTTCATTTAGATTATATAAACAAAATTCATCTTCATGTTCAATTTGTTCATACCAATTTATATTATCTTCATGAGAATATTCTACTTTAAACATGACCTTTTACAACATTCAGGAGTTGTTTTAATGTCAGACCATTTTTCAGGTTTTATATAATTTCTATAAATTTTTAAAATTTCATCCAATGAATATTTTGTCAAATCATTCCAGTCTTTCGGTAATGAATTAAGATATTCATCATTAAAAGTTTTATCTAACTGGTGATGGGCGTGTATTGTACAACATGGATATAATTTAAAATTGGAAGATATTTCAACTTCATTCCATTTATTATTTCGATAAGCTATGCAATTGACTACCATTTCATACTTCACAATTTTTTATACATACTTTTGGACATTTATCACTACTCCATATATTTTCATTTAAAGATTTATCGAATTCTTTTACGATATTTTCTAAATTATTTGTTTTTAAAGAATTGTCTATATGGTCTAATGTATTATCATTAATTTTATTTTTTGTAGAAATATCATTTAAATAGTAAAAACAACAGGGATATATTTTTAAATTTAAATCTAATTCATATTGATTCCATGTTTTATGTTCATAATCATAGAAACCGCATTTTACTCTGTTTCTTTGCATAGAAAATAATTAGTTTTATTGTTATTCAAAATACTTTCTACTGTAGAAATATTTTTTTCGTTCAATTTAGAAAAAGGTCTGCCATTTATCCTTGCTAGTAGGTATATATTATGTTTTTTCGAAAAATTAATTGCATCTTGTAATTGGTGATAGTTATGTTCAAATATTGTATAATCCCATTTAGTAAATCTAATCTTCGCAGATTCTATCATGTTAGAAAATGCCAGGTCTGTTCTAACTCCTATTCTATATTTTTGGTTTATTTCATCTGTCATTCCATCAATACCAAAAATAAAATATAATTTTTTATTTTTATTTAATACCGTTTTTATCCATTTAGAGTTTCTAAGTCCTCCGTTTGTGAATATTTCTATCTTATCAAAAACAACGGACGCCAAATGAATAAGAGAATCTAATTTAGGATGCATCAATGGGTCGCCTACTTCACCGCAAAATTTAGCAACTATGTGTCCATAATTATGTTTTTTTAAAAAATTAACGTTATTAAAAATAAAATCTTCAAAATCATCAACGGAAAGATGATTCAAATCACTCATATAATTTGAATCATTTGTCTGGTACTTATTATTCCAATTTAATAATGATGTTCTAAAGCAACTGGGACATTTTGCATTACAATGAGAAGTTATTTCAAAATTCAAAAGCAAAAAAGAGGTCATTAGTTTGCCAATACGAATTCTGAAAATTTGGTTTTATTATTATCATATAGTTTTTTTGCTATGTCAAATCTTTTATCACTAATTTTAAATTTCGGTCTTTGATTTATTTTGATATAAACTTTAATTTTATATTTTTCCGATAACTCTAAAACCTCAGGTATTTCAAAAAAATTATGCTCAAAAACTAAAAATTGCCAATAAGTTTTTTCTTTTCCATATAGTGTTTTACTAAAAGATAACATATTATTTTTTGCTTTTTCCGTATTAACTTTTTTACGATAGATGTTATTAGTATCATCGTGTAAACCATCAATAGAAAAAATCATCTCTAAATTTGAATATGTATTACCCAAATCCTGATAGAAAACGGCTCTTCTATTACCTCCATTTGTGACCACTAACAATTTATTAAAAATTTTACATCCATAATTTATAAATGATTTTATTTTAGGATGAACCAGAGGGTCTCCTAATTCTCCTTCATATGAGACATTTTTATCGTAAAAATTTTTTAAATTATTTTCTATTACTTTTTTAAACATATCAAAATCCATATGTACCTGATTTAAATTTTGATGGAGTTTTTGATTTGGGTCGATGTATGGGTCACCGAAATCAGGATATCTTTTACATGATGGACATGCGGCATTACAATAACTAGTTATAGAAATATCGAAATCAGTCATAGTTATTTCTTACTTCTATAAACTTATCAATCCAATCATTTCTTTTTTCGACAA
>CESD01099226.1_pt1 | contig 29007 bp, 24 predicted proteins | sample 531191 | NCBI WGS metagenome assembly CESD01 (sample SAMEA2622021, study PRJEB7988) | marine metagenome | biome: marine biome (ENVO:00000447); feature: deep chlorophyll maximum layer (ENVO:xxxxxxxx); material: "saline water (ENVO:00002010), including plankton (ENVO:xxxxxxxx)" | depth 188 m
AGCATGTGCCGCAAGGCGTGAAGGTTCGACTCCTTTCTCCCCCACCATTTATGGATAAGAAATATATAAGAAATTTTTCAATTATTGCACATATTGATCATGGCAAATCTACTTTAGCTGATAGACTCATTGATATTTCATTAGGTAAAAAAAGAGGAGAAACTGAGGATCAATTGCTGGATACTATGGATCTTGAAAAAGAAAGAGGAATTACCATAAAAGCTCAGGCAATGAGGTTGAATTATAAGTCAGGACCTACAAACTTTCAGTTAAATTTAATAGATACACCTGGCCATGTGGATTTTAATTATGAAGTATCAAGATCTCTTGCTGCATGTGAAGGAGCACTTTTATTAATTGATTGCACTCAAGGAATTCAGGCACAAACATTAGCGAACGTTTATCTTGCAATAGAACAAAATGTGGTAATTATTCCAGTACTTAATAAAATTGATTCACCTAACGCTCAAGTCGACAGGGTCATGAGTGAAATAAATTCATCTTTAGGTTTTAGTGAAAATGAGATACTAAAAGTATCTGCAAAAACTGGTGAAGGTGTAGAAGATTTAATAGAGCATGTTATTAAAAAAATACCTCCTCCTTCTGGAGATATTAAAAATCCTATGCAAGCCTTGGTGTTTGATTCAAAATATGATCAATTTAAAGGAGTAATAGCTTATATAAGATTAGTAAATGGCGAATTAAGAAAAGATGACAATTTAATGTTGATGTCTACGAATAAAATTGTAGAGGCGAATGAGGTAGGAATCTTTGAGCCAAATCTTAATGAGATAGATAAATTAACTATTGGGGAAGTAGGTTATGTTGCTACTGGTTTAAAAAATGTTGCTGATTGCAGAGTTGGAGAGACATTAACTATTAAAGAGAATCCCTCCACCGAAGCACTAAAAGGTTACGAGTCGGCAAAACCAATGGTGTTTAGTGGGCTTTATCCTACAGACGGAGATGACTATTCAGATTTACGAGATGCGTTGGGTAAACTTCAACTAAATGATGCCTCATTGATTTTTGAACCAGAAAGTTCTGGTGCTCTAGGTTTTGGGTTTAGGTGTGGTTTTTTGGGTCTTCTGCATATGGATATTATTCAGGAAAGACTGGAAAGAGAGTATGGGCTTGATTTAATCGTTACTGCTCCTACCGTAAAATATACTGTAGAAACTATATCAGGCAAAGTAATCGATGTTGATGACCCTTCTAAATGGCCGGAAGATGAAAAGATTCAAAAAGTATTAGAACCATTTGTGGATTTATCAATATTATGTCCGTCAAAATTTATAGGTCCAGTAATCGATATAGTAGTTTCTAAAAGAGGTGAATACAAAAAGATGGAATGGTTACAAGGTGGAGGAGAAGGTTCAAATTCAGAGAATCAAAGGGTTTTATTAGAATTTAATATGCCTTTAGCTGAGATACTAACTGATTTTCATAGCCAATTAAAATCTTCAACAAAAGGATATGCTTCTATGGATTACCAGTTAACCGATCCTAAAGATGAGAAATTAGTTAAATTGCAAATTCTTGTTAATGAAGAGAAAGTCGATGCCCTTTCTATCATAGTTCATTCAGAAAATTCTCTGATAATAGGTAGGCAATTAGTTTCAAAATTAAAAGAACTTATTCCAAGGCAATTATTTGACATACCAATTCAAGCAGCAGTCGGGAGCAAGATTATTTCAAGAGAGACTGTTAAGGCTTTAAGGAAAAACGTTACTGCAAAATGCTATGGTGGAGATATATCTAGAAAAAGGAAATTATTACAGAAGCAAGCTGAAGGAAAAAAAAGAATGAAGAAACTCGGCTCTGTTGAAGTTCCTCAGGAAGCTTTTATGGCAGTGTTAAAAAATGAAGCAAAGTAGTACGAAGAAGCCTAAATTAGGACAACATTTTTTAGTAGATCCAAAGTATAAAGCAATAATTGTTGATTGCGTTAAGGATCTTGGATTAAAAAATATATTAGAGATTGGCCCTGGATCAGGGTCAATAACATCTGACTTAATAAGATATTCTGAGGAATTTATAGGGATTGAACTTGATAAAAAGTTATATATAAATTTAATAAATAAACATCAAGAAGATAAGGTAAGATTTTTTAATATAGATGCAGCGCTATATAAAATAGATGATGAAGATGAAATGTTCAATGGTCCGTATTTATTAGTAGGAAATTTGCCATATTATTCAGCAAATATGATTGTAAGGAATTTCATTACCTCTGTAAAAAAACCTAAATATTTAATTGTAATGTTACAAAAAGAAGTTGCAGATAATTATTTATCAGTAATTCCAAAAATGAAATTTATTGGACACTCGATTCAAATGTATTCAAAAGTTAAAAAAATTATAGATGTCCCAAAAGAAGCATTTGAACCAATTCCAAAGGTAATTTCATCGATAATTTTACTAGAAACCAAAGAAGAAAATATAATAGTAGATGAACCTGAAACACTATTAAGTTTTATAAAAAAAGGTTATAAAGCGCCAAGAAAGACATTAATAAATTCGCTATCAATGTCTTTAAAAATTGAAAAAGATATATTAAAAAGTCAATTAATTGGGATAGGTATTGATCCTGACCTAAGACCTGGAAACATAGAGATTGATGACTGGCAAAAAATATTCAATAAAATTAATGAATTATGAAAATATATTCTTATGCAAAAATAAATTTAGTAATTGAGATATTGTCTAAACTAAAAAATGGATATCATGACCTTAGAGGTATATATCAAAATATTAGCCTAAGAGATGAAATTACCATAAAAGAATCAGATAAGGACTCTGTGGATATGGGTAGCGGGTTGATTGCTGAAGAAGATAATATTGTTTATAAAGCTATAAAGAATTTTAAACGTGCCTATAACTTAAATGATTCGTTTAAAGTTGTTATTTCTAAAAATATTCCTGTTTCATCGGGTCTTGGTGGCGGCTCGAGTAACGCTTCTTCAGTAATTATGGGGATAAATAATATTCTAAAGTTAAATATTCCAGTAGAAGAATTATCGTTATTTTCATCTAAATTAGGCTCAGACCTGCCTTTTTTCTTTAAAGGTGGCACATGTTTTGTGGAAGGATTAGGTGAAAGGGTTTATAAATTAAATAATTTGAGAAATGAATTTGTTTATTTGTATGACCCCCAAATAGATATAAAAAATAAAACTAAAAAAATGTTTAGGTCTATAGATTCGATTGACTATACAGACGGATGTTTGACTCAAAAAGTTAAAAGAAAAATACAAAAAAATGAATACTTAAAATCAGGAGATTACTTTAATTGTTTTCAAAATATAGCCTTTAAAAAATTTCCAAAACTCTCAATAAAGCATGAAGAAATGACAGAAAAATTTGGAAATTGTTTTCTTACTGGCGCTGGCATGATTTTGGTTTCAATTAGTAATCAAGATGTAAGTTCTTCTAATTTTCAAAAATATTCAATAATAGATAGAGGGTTTGATATTGATAATTAGTGTATTTTTAGTTTCGTTTTTTTACAGTTCTATATTGACAGCATATTCAGCTATTGTACTTACAAAAACTTCTTCACCATTATTTAAATTTTTTCTTAATAAAGATATATCAATTTTAAAAGTGTATATTTTGGCAGTTTTTATAATAAATTTATCCTCTTTGCTTATATTTATTTTTTTGGGTTTTGGATATCTGTACTTTATTGGAAACTATTCTAAAGGATTAGTGTATTACTCCTTTTTAGCACTTTCTTTTCCCTCTATATATATTATATTTTTACTAATTAGAGGGGCGCGCTTTAATATTCACAAAATTGGTAACATATTATTTTATGTTTTAATTTCCTCTTTACTTTTACCTCAATTAATTGAAAGAACTGTTAACTAACTTTTAAGGCTATCTTTACCAAGCCTTCAGAATGTGAACTGTAAAGATCAAATGCCTCCTGAACATTTAGCCAAGACATGTTGTGTGTTTTTAATTTTCCTGGATCGATAAGTCCTTTTTTCCTTAATTCAATCATTTCTTTTATCTCTTTTAATGGTGTAGAGGTTCCTGCAATTAAAGTTGAAATCATAGTACAATTTTTTGATAAAAAATTATTTTGGCTGAATGGGATAAATTCTTCTGTAGTTAGTCCGAAACAAATGACAGTACCATGTTTTTTGACTATATCGACGCATGAATTTAAACCCTCTGGCCTACCTGTGGCTTCAATCACTATGTCAGCCATATCTCCATTTGTTATTTCTGAAATACTTTCAATAAGATCAGAATTTTCTGGGTTTATACTATGAGTTGTACCCAAATTTGATGCTATATCTAATCTTGATTGATTCAAATCAATCCCAATTACCTTACTGGCACCTTTCATTGATGCAATCATAGAAAACGATATACCAATTCCACCTTGACCTAATACAGCTATAGTTTTTCCTGTAGTATCACCCCATTTTTTGCTAGCGTACAAAACTGTCCCGCTATGTTGACACATTACCCATTCATCTAGTGGTCCTTCATCAGGAAGCCTAACAAACCTATTTTCATTCAGTGTTAAATATTCTTGTAAACCATTATCAGCTGTCGGGACTGCCAGTACTCTTTCGCCTTCATTGAATAACTTAGATCTAGATCTGTATATTTCTCCTACAACCTCATGGCATGGAGTACCAATTGGTAATGGGTAATTATCTTCAGGAAGATCTTTGTCGAATTCTCTTCTAACGTCAGTTCCACATATTGAAACAACCTTTACTTTTAACAAGCATTCGCCATCTCTTGGCTCAATAATATCCGATTCAGTAAATTCTATTTTTTTTCTAGAAGTTAATCTTGCAACTTTCATAGTAACTTTTTTGTTTATGATACGGTACGATAACTAAAGGAATAAATTCAGTCAAATGATTCATAAAGAACTTATAGAAATTCTTAAATTATTATCACCATCAGGATCTGTTGTTTCGTTAGATGTAGAGACGACTGGCTTAAGACCAGAGGAAGATATGATTATTGAAGTTGGTGCCACTAAGTTAAATATTGAAGATCAAAGCTATGAATCTTATTCTCAGTTAATAAACCCAGGGATACGGATTGGGGAATTTATTACTGAACTCACGGGGATAACAAACAATGATGTAGAGCAAGCGAATGTACCTACAATAGATGAAATTAAAGATGAATTCACAGATTTTTATTCTAATGAAAAAGGGGAGCAACATTTAATTATTGCCCATAATGCCAATTTTGATATTGATTTTTTAAGAAAAAATGGATTTAAATTTACCGGAACAATTATTGATACATATGATTTAGCTTTCGTGCTATTAGACAAGGGTGAATATAATCTTCAGGCTTTATCAAGTTTATTTAATATTAATGTTGATAAATTTCACAGAGCAAAAAATGACGCAGAAGCTACATTAAATCTTTTTATTGAATTATTAAAGGTCCAGGTAAATTTAGGTTCTATAAATAGTAAATTTAGTGATATTCATTTAAAAGAAAATTCAGGTATAAAGTTTGCACCAAAATTTATATCAAATTATATTTCAGAATCAAATTCAATTGAAAAAGGAAAAAGATTAGATAAAGAAAAGGTTATTATTAATAAAAAGATTAATAAAAAGATTAAATTTCCAGATAAATGTTCTGATTTCTTTAGTAATGATGGCATTGGAAGATATATAGAAAACTATGAAAAAAGACTCAATCAAATTGAAATGTCTGAATTCATAGAAAAAAAATTACCTAAACCTAAAATAAATTTAATTGAAGCAAGTCCTGGAACAGGTAAAACGTTAGGGTATTTAGCACCAATTGTAATAGACATATTAAAAAATAATTCTAAAGCTGTTATTGCTACAAATACAATTGCTCTTCAAGATCAGATAATTAATAAAGATTGGGCCTTGATTAGATCATATCTTGAAGATTCTGGGGAGTTAGGAGATATAAATATTTCAATATTAAAAGGAAGAAAAAATTATCTATGCAAAGAAATAATAAAACATTATGAACCTAATGATTTTAGAGAAGCAAGAGTTTTATTTAAATTACTGAAATGGGACGAATTTACACTTTCAGGTGATATAAGTGAAGTTGATTTAAAAAATGACCATTATGTATTTTCTAAATTTTCTTCTTCAAATGAATCATGTATAAAAAAGTGCAATAAATGCTATATAGATATTGCTAGAAAGAATGCCAAAGAATCAGACATTCTATTGATTAATCATTCTTTGGCTATGTCTACCTCCGTGACTGATAGAAGTCTATTGAAAGATATAAATTATTTGATAATAGATGAGGCTCATGAAATTCAGAATGTCGCAACAGATGCCTTTACAAAGAAAGTAAGGATAAACACATTTTTAAGTTTGAATAAATCAATAAAGAATTATTTAGATTCTATAAAAAATAATCCTAATTATGACACTAAATATTTAATAAATTTTATTAATAAATCAGAGAAATTTATTGAAAAATTAGAAATATTGAACATTTTTTTGAAAGAAAATATTGATAATCAGAAAAATTATGGAAAATATATTTTTGATGATAATTCTTTAAATTCTACAATCGAAATGATTGATGTTTATGAGTTTGCTAAAGAAATTATGGCAGAAAATCTATTTGAAAGAGTTTACGTGAACTATGAAGAAATAGAAGAAACATTATTTCAAAATATTATTAATTCGATAAGTATGCTTGAAAACGAAATCAGTAAATTGATCTCTATTTTTTCACTCGAAGACAATAATATGGTGGCATGGTTTGAAATGTTTAACCAAGAAAATTTTGAACTAATTAGTTCCCCTATTAATGTAAAAAATGAATTACGTGAAACAATATTTAAAGATCAAAATAATGTTATATTAACAGGAGCTACACTTACCTCATTTGATTCTCCAGACGAGTTCTGTAATCAAATAGGCCTAGTATATTTGGACGAGTATAGAATTTTTGATTCTGAATTTGATTATGAGAATAATGTATTGTTCTATATTCCTAAAGACATGCCAGAACCTAACAATGATTTATATATTCAAAACCTTTCTGACTTGATAGTAAATATTTCTGAAAAGGATTTAGGTAAAATTTTAGTATTATTTACTTCTTATTCTTCTCTTAATAGTGTAAGAAAAAGGTTAAAAGAATCTACATTAAATAAAAAAATAATTTCTCAAGGAGTTGATGGTAGAGCAGCAAGAGTAATAAGTAAATTTAAAAAAGAAGGGTCAATTTTGTTAGGTACAGGCCCTATATGGCAAGGTGTAGATTTTGGATTTGATGTGGATATTAAAGTCCTAATTATTTCTAAATTACCTTTTGCGGTTCCTAATGATCCTTTGATAAATGCTAGGAGCCTTAAATATATAGACCCATTCAATGAATATTTAGTTCCAGATGCAGTAAGGAGATTTAAACAAGGAATAGGAAGATTAATAAGATCAAATAGAGATTTTGGAGCAATCGTTTGCGGAGACAGCAGGATAATAACAAAAACCTATGGAGAAAGTTTTTTGAATTGCTTGCCAGGATATAGTTTTAATGAGGACTTAATTATAGATTCTGGCAATTATATAAAAGATTGGATAGATAATCATGAATAATGTAGTTATCTGTGAGGCAAATGAGATAAATTTGAAATCGACTTTAGATGGTGGGCAAGCTTTTAGATGGCATGGCAAAGAAGATAGTTATAGAGGAGTAATAGAAGATAAGGTTTATATAATTTTTAGAGAAGAAAATCTGATCAATGCAAAGTGTATAAATTCAAAAATAGATAGCGCTGAATTATTAAAAATTAAAAGATATTTAGGTATAGATTTTAATTTAGATAATTTTAAAAAAAAATATAAAAAAAATGGATACATTTATAAATTAATAAAACAGAATCAAGGATTAAGAATATTAAAACAAGATCCTTGGGAATCTATAGTTTCATTTATAACTTCGAGTGTCTCAAATATTTCAAAAATAAAAAAAAATATAAATGAATTATGCATATTAAATGGAAAAAAAATAGGAGATGGTGAATATGATTATATATTTCCTAATGATGTAGAAATAATTCAAATAGGAGAAATCGAATTAAGAAAGATAGGATTTGGATTTAGGGCTCCATATTTGATAGATGCTGCCATGAAGAGTTTAGATAATAAAATTAATATGAATTCAAAAAATGATAAATATAACGATAAACTATCTGAATTAACTAATATAAAAGGCGTAGGTAGAAAAGTAGCAGACTGTATTATGACATATGGATATGGAAGAAGAGATTCATTCCCAGTTGATAGGTGGGTAAGAAAAGGTCTAATTGATAATCTTGGATATAATCCTGCATTATCTAACGATAAACTTTCAGAGTTAGCCCAAAAGAAATTTAAAAATGATTCAGCATATGTGCAGCAGTATATTTTTTATGGCGAAAAGACTAGTTAGTTAATTTTATAAAATTCTCTTCATCTAATCTTGTATCTATTAACCCTTTAAATTTAGCTATTTCAATTTTTATTAATAATTTCCCAATTTCTGCAGGATTTGTAAAACCTAAATTTTTCATATCATTAAAATCTAACTGAGGCTTTGATTTAGATAATTTTTCCATTATATTAGCTAAAACTTCTTTGTATTTACCAAAAGTTTTATAAACTTCAAATATCGATGTAGGAATATTCTTTATACTCATATATATATCTTCTGGAAAATTTTTGTATTCATTAATAGTTATATGATTAATAGCTGCTTTGATATTTTTAATCTGATCAACTTTCAGTTTTAAGGATTTAGAATTATCAAATTTATTTAAATATTCTGATAAATCGTCTTCTTTTGTATAAGTGAAATATAGTATTAAATAATCGTAATTTGATATTGAATGAGGTACTTTTTTGAAATTAACATTGATGTCATTAACATCAAAGAAGTACTTAAATATATTAAATTTGATTAAATTGTTGATTAGATGATTCGGATTTGGCTCATCTAATGTTTTTTTTATTTCATTAAGAATCCTAGAACTTGTTAAATCATTTATTAAATTTGATTTAGATTTCAACTCTTTAAGAGTTTCTTTTTCTATAATAAAACTTAATCTCGACGAATATTTAATTGCCCTAAATATTCTTGTTGGGTCATCAGAAAAACTATCTTTGTGAATACTTCTTATTAATTTATTTTTAATATCAAATAATCCATTATAAGGGTCTATAACTTGGTTACTTGTAGGATTATTTAAATTGTATGCCATAGAATTTATAGTAAAATCCCTTCTCCCCAAATCTTTTTCTATATCAACGGATAATTCATTTATTTTTGGAAGTGATCCTTTTGGTATATATGCCTCTGTCCTTGTATTAGCTACATCAATCTCTTTCTTCTTATATATAACTTTTGCAGTTCCAAATTGTGTCTTTTGGGCAATTTTAATATTTAAATTTTCATTTAAATTATCTAAGAATGAATCAAAGTTTCCTTTTATTGATATATCAATTTCATTTGGAGATATTTTTAAAATGATATCTCTTAATGATCCACCCACTAAGTAAACTTCAAATAAATTACTATCAAAAGTACTCAAGACTGAAACGAATTCTTTCTCAATTTCAGGTAAATATTTATCTATAAGTTTATTTATTTCCATAGTGTATGATTTTAATTATATTAATATGTATAAATTAATTAGGATATATAAAGATGAATTTAGAAGAAATCCAATCAAACCTTAATGTTGATTTTAATAACATAAATTTACTGGAAAGCGCACTTACACATAAATCCTTTTTTGTGAAAAAAAATAAAAGAATTAAAGACTATAATCAACGATTAGAGTTTTTGGGGGATTCGATCCTTGATTTAATAATTTCAGAATATCTTTATTCTAAATATCAAGACGATAACGAAGGCATTCTTACTTCTAAGAGATCATTATTGGTTGATGAGAGTGCATTATCTAAGATAGCAAAAGATTTGAATCTTAATGATTTTATCAGGATGAGTAAAGAGGAGTTAGATAGAGGCGGAAATCTAAGAGAATCAGCATTGGCTGACGCTATGGAAGCATTTATTGGTGCTGTGTTTTTAGATAAAGGTTATGAATATGTTAAAAAATTTACACTTAATTTATTAAAAAATTCTTTAGAAGATTTAGAGAAATTAAAGAATTACAAGGATTCTAAATCAATGCTACAGGAATTGGTTCAAGCAGAATCACTTGATCCCCCAAAATATATTTTATCTAATGTTTCTGGCCCTTCACATAATCCAATTTTTAAAACAGATCTATACATAAACAATTACAAAATAAGTACCTCAGAAGGTCCTAAAAAAATAATTTCTGAACAAAGAGCAGCAGAGAAGGCAATTGATTATATAAATAAAAATAATTTTAATAGTATAAAAACTAAAAAATCATTCTTTAAAAAAGTTCTTAATAGTTTTAGGTAATAATGTTATTAGATGTATTATTATGGATATTATTTATTGCCTTTATTAGTTTAATTTGCCTCCCTATATATTCTTTTCTATTTAAAGATAATATTTTAATAAAATTATCACTAGGTGCTCCTATATCATTAATTATTATAGGTATAGTTTCATGGTTAGCATTTTTTGTTTTAAAAGAAATTTATATATCTTATTTGTTTTCTATAACTGCTATAACAATTATTTTCCTATTTTGGTTATACAAAAATAGGCATGATTTTTTTTCTATTTTTAACTATAAATTACTATTTTTTTTAATATTTTTGATTATTACGCACCTCTTATTTATATCTATAAGAGGTTTTAATGGAGATTTAATCGGTACTGAAAAATTAATGGACCAGATGATGCTTTCTTCTGCTTTTTATTCTAGTAATGGATCAGTACCAGATCTTTGGTTCTCAGGCTATCAAAACCCCTACTATTATTTTGCTTATTGGATATATGGAGGGTTTATAAAATTATCTGGAATACATTTAACAATTGGATATAACCTTTCACTTTCAACTACATTTTCTCTTTCGTTGATGACATCTTGGGCTATATCTTTAAGTTTATTGAAAAGAATTGATATGCCAAAATATACTTTATATTTAACATCAATCTTAAGTCCTTTGTATTTATTATTTCTGACAAATTTTTACATATTGATTGATTTGTTTGTAAGAATTCCATTATTGGGAAGCATATTATCCAGTTTAGTTAAAATAAAAGGCCTAGGTGATCCTGATCACAATTTTCTATTTGGTAGTGGTTGGAGATCAACAAGAGTGATTGATAATTTGGTAGAAGGTAAAAGTCTTGATTATACAATACAAGAATACCCCTCCTTTTCTTTTATACTAGGCGATTTGCATCCACACGTGTTGAGCATACCTTTCTTTTTAAGCGTTTCCTATCTAATAATTTCACTTACTTCTTATATCAATGAGAGAGGCATCAAGAGTAGAAATATTATATTTTTTGCCATAGGAATCATAATCCCGATAATGGGTTTTATTAACATTTGGGATCTTCCATTTTTTATATTCTTTTTTTTAATTTGTTATTTATTAAGCTATTTAAGAAATAAAGATAAAAATTATTTATTTGAAATAAGCTTTTTCTTTATTGCTTTTATTATTAGCATGTTAATCTTAAGTAAATATTATTTTGATACTTTAGGCGGACAGACAGAGATCCCATTTGTTGCATTAAATTTGTATTCTACAAGCATAATTCACTTATTAATCGTTATGGGGTTACCTTTAATCATTATCTACACCAGTATTTTTAGAAATATAAATATTAGGGAAATAAACTCTTTTAAAGTTGTATCTTTTTCTTTTATTGTTTCTATTTTTTTATTTGCTATAAAGGGTATATTTTTTATTTCAGAACTTAATAACGAAATTTATATGAACTATTTATTAAGTTTTTTTTCAACATTAGTTTTAATTATTCCTATACTTATTATTTTAAAAGAAAAGCTATTCCTGAGAGACCATATGTTTTATAGTATTTCCCTAACTATTCTGTTTATTTTGCTCATAGTAGAACATGTTCACCTTATAGATTTATTTGGCAACAGAATGAATACAATATTTAAATCTTATTATCAGGTTTGGATTTTAGCATCGATAGTGTTCCCTATTTTTCTTATTAAAAGTTTTCCTAGAAAAAAATACTTACTGCTTTTTATATTGCCATTGATTGCAATCAGTTCAATACAAAATTTGTCCACATTTCTAGATAATACGAATAATTTATCAAAAAATTATACAATTGATACATCATTGGAAATAGAGAGAAGGTACCCTGGATCTTTTGATGTTATCAAATGGATAGGACAAAATACTGATCCTACTGATGTAATATTTTCAGGAGTCGGAAATGATTATCAATTGAGTTCATATTTTTCAGTATTCTCTGGAAGAGAAACCCCTATTGGGTGGCCAGGGCATGAAAGCCAATGGAGAGGCAATATGCCTGAAATTAATGAAAGAAAAACTGACTTATTCAAGTTATTTAATTCTGAAAATGACAACGAGATTAACGATATTATAAAGAAGTATAATATTTCCTACATTATTAATTATAAGAATAATAATTCTTATTTATTTAATATATACAATAAAATATATTCATCTGGTTTGTGTGATGTATATATAACCAAGTAAATATGTATCTGAAACTAAAATCTATTATTAATAAAAACAACAGTGATATCTACTTTATATCAGCAATATTTTTTATTTCTTTATTATCTAAATTTTTACTTTTAGACGCCAGATCAATACATCATGATGAGTCTCTTCATGCATATTATTCTTGGGCTTATTCAAACGGAAATGGGTTTACTCATAATCCCCTAATGCATGGACCGTTATTATTCCACTTGAATGCTTTGTTATTTTTTATATTTGGAGACAGTGATTATATTTCAAGAGTAGTACCAGCAATTTTTGGATGCATACTAACTTTCACTCCTATGCTATTTATTAAGTTTATAGGTAAAAGGGCTGCCTTCTTCTCTTCATTCATTATTTTATTGTCTCCAACAATTCTCTATTACAGCAGGTTTGCAAGAAATGACATTATTATAGCCACTATAACTCTTTTATTAGTTTATTCGTTATTTTCCTATGTATATGCATCCAAAAGGAATAATTATTTATTTATTTTTTCATTATTATTAAGTCTAGGCTTTTGCATTAAAGAAACTCACTATATGACAGTTTTCTTTATTGGTGTTTTTTCATTTGCGATTTCACATTTAAATTTCCTAGTTAAACCAAAAAATAACAAAGTTTCAGAAAAATTTTCTGATATATTTGTATTAATTTTTGCATTAACAATTCCTTTAGCTTCTCCTCTAATAGGAATTATAGGCAATTTATTTAATTTAAATATGATTCCTGGTGCATCTGAATCATCTAGGATTGGGTACCCTTCAGATAATATATCTTTAGTAGTTTCATATGTGGCTATATTTATTACCTTTTTTATATCATTTTCGGTAGGAATATATTGGTTTAAGAAGAAATGGATTGTATTATTTAGTGTATTTTGGATAGTTTTTATTACCTTTTTTTCATCCTTAGGATCAAATCCTGATGGAATTTATACAGGAATTTGGCAGTCCCTAGGGTACTGGATAGCTCAGCAAGATGTGGCCAGAGGATCACAACCTTGGTTTTATTTTTTCTTAGTTATATTTAGTTACGAATTCTTACTAATATTTATAAGTATTTCTTCTATTATATTTTTGAGGAAAAAGTTAAGAGTTTTTGAAGTTTTTCTAATTATTTGGTTTCTGTTTAATATGTTAATTTACGGAATAGCAAGTGAAAAAATGCCATGGTTATCGGTTAATATAATTCTCCCTTTGTTGTTATATTCAGGAATAACTATCTCAGAAATTACAAAAAATATTTCTAAAATAAATATTTATTCATATCTAAAATATTTATTATTTATTGGCTATTTTGCGTTAATTTTTTCATTATTTCTTAATAGCACTGCATTAAATACTCTTATTTTGTCGTTTATTACTTCATGGTTTTTAATCTTAATTATATTTAATAAATTAAAGAATTTAACCTCTAATAAGCCTAAAATTACTGATCTAGCAAAAGTTATATATGGCCTTATTCTGGTTATATTAATTATATTTACATTAAAAATTTCAATTAATTCATCCTTTTATAATTCTGATATACCTGATGAGATAATTGTATATACTCAAACCTCACCTAACGTCCATAATTTAGTTAAAGAGATTGAGAATTATAAATTAATAAATAATACCGCATCTATAGCAGTTGATATCTCAGGTGGATATCAATGGCCGTGGGCATGGTATTTAAGGCATCATGATGTTATATATTTTGATTCAACAAATGAAGAGACTATGAAGGATAAAGATTTTGATAAATTCGATTACATAATAGTGAATAGCAGAAATTTTTTAAAATTTAATTCTAACGTTACAAGTAGTGATCTATATGAAAATTTGAATCAAGTGCCTTTTCGCATGTGGTTTCCAGAAGATTATAGATTTAATTCATTAAACGAATTTATGGAATATTCATTTAATATTAATAATATAAATTACCTAATGAGGCATGTTATTTTTAAAGATTTTTCTGGAGAGATAGGCACTGTTGATATGACTGTAATAAGAAAATAATAATGTTTATTTTAATTAAAAAGAATATTTATAAGATTTTAATAGGAACCTTTATCTCAATAGTTTGTTTATTTCTAATGATTAGAATAATTGATAATTTTGATAAAACTCTAGAGTCCTTAAAAAGTATTCCATTATTATATGTCAGCTTAGGTTTCTTTATTTACTTTATATCATTGTTTATAAGAACTATTAGGTGGAAAATTCTTTTAAATGAACAAGTAAAAAATTTAAAATTTATATCTTTATTTAAAGTGGTTATTTCTGGATACATGTTTAACAATTTATTACCCGCAAGATTAGGCGAATTTGCAAGAATTTATCATCTCAATTTAGTAAAAAAAATTAATAAATCATTCACATTGGGAACAATTTTGACAGAGAGAATTACTGATGTAATAGCATTAATTCTTTTTTTGATAGTAGGTTTTATATTTATACCTTTAGAGTTCATAGAGAAATTTTCTAATAATCTAAATTTATCAATAGGTATAATCTACACATCAATATTAACTTTATTAGTTGCGACTATATTATTTGTTTTTATTATTATCACTGGCATTTGGAGGCCAATAACTAATAAATTAATGCTATTTATTAAAAAATTTAAGTCAAACTTTAATCCAGATAGATACATAGAAAGTTTCACTGAAGGTGCCTTTTCGATTAGTAATTTAAGACTTATAAATGTTACATTGATGGCTTTGTGTTTATGGGCTGTAGAATTTTCGATGTTTTATTTAATTAGTATCCAATTTAATTTTGGAATAGAAAACTTATTCATCGCTATATTATTTTTCGGAATTTTTTCTAATTTAGGAGGAATAATCCCATCAACTTCTGGTGGGTGGGGGCCTTTTGAAGTTATTGGAACTATTGTGCTTACATCATTTGGCGTAAACAGTAATGAGGCAGCAGCATTTACAATACTAGTACATCTAATACTATGGTTACCGATTTCTATATTAGGGTTAGGAACTTTTATAGTAGATTTCAGGAAATCAAAAATATGAAAATTTCAATAATAGGAGGTGGAATAACAGGCCTTTCTGCAGCATACTATCTTTCTAAAGAAGGTTTTGATGTGACCGTATATGAATCTTCATATTTTTTTGGAGGACAAGCCTCAACTATTAAGATAGATGGTTATGAAGTTGAAAGGGGTTACCACCATATATTTAGAAATGATTACGAAATAATTGATTTGATCAATGAATTAGGGCTAAGCAAATCTTTAGAATGGCATAAATCATCTGTGGGAATGTATGCTGACCAATCTTTATATAGATTTTCTACACCAATTGATCTTTTAAAATATAAACCTATAAGTCTAATTAATAGGATAAGGCTAGGATTTTTAAGTCTATATCTTCAGAAGAAAAAAGATTGGAAAGTATACGAATCAATATCAGCAAATGACTGGATATTAAAATATGCAGGCAAAGAAATCTATAATAGGGTATGGGGGCCTTTGTTAAGGGCAAAATTTGGTATATATCATAAAGAGATTGCTATGCCTTGGTTTTGGTCAAAAATGAAAACAAGATTTGCTTCAAGGAATAAAAAAGGTGATGAAATACTAGGTTATCTTAGATATTCATTCGAAGAATTAATAAATTCCTTAATTTACAATATTGAAAGAAACGGAAGCAAAGTAAAGTTAAATCATAAGGTTACATCTATCGGTCATCATGATGGGGTAGTAGAAAACATCGAATATGTTCATGATGGCATTAAAGAAAAAATAGATACGGATCTAGTAATTTGCACAGCTCCATCATATGAAATAAAAAAACTCATAAATTTTGAGAAAAAATATACAGAAAAACTTTCAGCAGCAAAATATTTAGGAGCAAGTGTATTTATATTGAGTCTTAAAAAGCAATTCTCTCCTTATTATTGGATGAATATAATTGACAACGAAATACCTTTCCTAGGATTAATAGAGCACACAAATTTAGTTAGTAAAGATAGATATGGAGGTAATCATATTTTATATATAACAAATTATTTATCGCACACAGACGAAATTTTTCAGAAAAATAAAGATGAATTATTAGATATTTATATAAATAGTTTAATTAAAATTAATCCTAAATTTAATAAAAAGTGGATAAAAAAATACTATTATAATTCTGTCAGTGCTGCTCAGCCAGTTATTCCAAAAAACTATTCGTCCTTAATCCCAGAAATAGAGTCACCTATAGTAAACTTATTAATTGGAAATACAACACAAATTTATCCTGAAGATAGAGGAACAAATTACAGTGTAAAAATTGCTGGAGAAATAGTATCTTTAATAATGAAAAAAAAAGGAGAAACTGATGAGCCCTAAAGACTTATGCTTAATTACTGGCGGTGGAAGTGGAATAGGTAGAGCTACTGCAATTAAATTTGCATCTAATAATTTTAAAACGATAATTGTAGGCCGAAGAGAAGAAGCTTTAGCAGAAACTATAGATTTAGCTGGAAAGTATGGGGAAAATATCGCTCTTTTCCAATGTGATATATCTAAAGATTCAGAAATAATAAGGTTGAGAGAAGAAGTAGAGGCTGATTTTGGGTCTGTATCTATATTGATAAATAATGCTGGTGCGAGTAGCCAGGTTAGAAGTATAGCGCATATACCAACAGATCAATGGGACAATGTACTTAATGTTAATTTGAAATCTGTTTATAGAATTTGCCAAGAATTCCTCAAAGATATGCTTAATAAAAAAAGAGGCACAATTATTACAGTTTCATCAATGGCGGCTTTAAATCCTGGATTACTCGGTGGATCTGCCTATAGCGCAGCAAAAGCAGCAGTAACCAATTTAATGGGCGATATAAATGCTGAATTTTCTAATATGGGCATAAGAGCAACTGCGGTAATGCCTGCTGAAGTAGATACTCCAATATTAAAAAATAGAGCATTAATTCCAGATAAAAATGCAAGGTCAACAATGATGCAGCCTGAAGATTTAGCAGAGATAATTTTTACTGTGGCTTCTATTGATAATAGAACAACTGTTGAAACTATTGTAATGAAACCAACAATTAAAAGAGATCTTTCAGAAGATCTAAAAGCTGCAAGCAATAAGACTGAATAAATATATGAAACTAATAAGACCTTAAAGATGACTAATCATAAAGAACCAACAGATAATGAGATTTTGGACGCGATAGACAATCAGCCAAAAATATCTAAAATAACTGTCCTGTCCTCTTTGCTGGCTATAAGTAATAAGTTTCATTATATTCCTAAAAATGCTGTTGAAATTGTTGCGAAGTATACTGATAAAACAATTAATGACGTATGGGGCGTTGCCTCTTTTTATACAAATTTTAGATTTACACCTCCAGGAGATATTACTTTAGATATATGCTGGGGACCAACATGCCATATATTGGGATCTCAAAAGATACTTAAAGACGTTCATAGTTTCCTAGGAATAGAGAAGGAAGGAGAGACTAAGGATGGCAAGATTACTTTACGATATAGCACTTGTCTCGGCGCCTGCTCTCAAGGGCCAGTATTTGCCATTGACCATAAATTATTTGGCAATGCCTCTATAGGTAAAATTAAAGAAAAAATATCTGATATATAAAATGGAATTTAATGAAATAAGAAATATAGCAATTAACGAATGGGACAGTCTGAATTCAGACGATAACACTTGGATTAGGGTTGGTTATGGAGCTTCCGGGCAAGCATCTGGAGCACAAGAAATTTTTGATATATTTAATAAACGTTCTTTATCTATGAAAAATGTAACCACAACACTAGTGGGTTCAATGGGATTAAGTTATGCGGAGCCTTTGATTGATATAAAGGACAGTAGCGGCATAAGAATATTTTACAATAATGTTACCCCTAGTATTGCAGAAGAAATATTTAATTCGCATATTAAAAATAATACGCCATTATTAAAATATATTTTTGGTCAAATTGTACCAAAAGGTAAGAATCCAGTTCAGGGAATAATTGAACTTGATAAAAGTGAACCCCTGAAATTTACTAAACAAATAGCTACAAAGAATTTTGGAAATATATCTCCAACGAAAATAAACCATTATGTAGCAAATGGTGGATATGAAGCTTTGAATAGAGCGTTAGATGAACTTGATCCTGATAAAACTTTAAATCAAGTTAAAGATTCAGGTTTAAGAGGTCGTGGTGGAGCAGCATTTTCTACAGGAATAAAATGGAGTTTTTTGGCTGGAAATAATAGCAATGTTAAATATATATTATGTAATTGTGAAGAAGGTGATCCTGGCGCTTTTAACGATAAAGGTATATTAGAAAATGACCCTCATATGCTCTTGGAAGGTTTAATTTTAGCAGGATATGCAACCGGGGCAAGCAATGGGCATATTTTTATAAGAGATGGTCATGAAATTCCTATAGAAAATTCAAGAAAGGCTATAGATCAGGCTTACGAACTAAATTTATTAGGTGAAAATATACTTGGAACAGGATTTAATTATGATGTTGAAGTTTCATTAACTGGTGATTCATATGTTGCTGGAGAGGAGACAGCATTAATGGAAGCTATTGAAGGCAAGAGGTCAATGCCAAGATTTAAGCCGCCATTCCCGGCTGTTTATGGATTATGGGGAAAACCAAGCAATATAAATAATGTTAAGACTCTTTCTTATGTTCCTTACATTATAAAAGAAGGTAATGAAGAATATAAGAAAGTTGGTTCAGAAAGTAGTTCAGGGACAGCAATCGTTTGCCTCTCAGGTCATATAAAAAGGCCAGGCATGTATGAAATAGAGATGGGAATGACAATTAACGATTTATTAAAAAATATTGGAGGAGGATCTTCAACTGAAAATGAAATAAAGCTTTTGCAAACCGGAGGACCTTTGGGTGGAGTTCTAGGAAAAGAAGACTTTGACGTAAAAATAGACTTTGATGAAATGTCTAAAGCGGGGGCTATTCTGGGGTCTGGCGGTATTATTGTTGCTGATACTACAACTGATGTTGTTGACCTGATTAGAACATTAGTTGCATTCAATCAATTTGAAAGTTGTGGTAAATGTTTTCCTTGCAGATTAGGAAATACCCATATGCTTGATATACTTAATAGGATTTGTAATTCTAAGCCTAATGAAAATGATATGGATGTAATAAAGAAAATTGGAAATAGCATGAAGACAGGATCTTTATGTGGCCACGGGCAATTAGGATATAGCCCCATAGCATCAGCTATTAAATATTTTAAGGAAGAATTCGATCTTGCTTTGTCTGCTAATCATCCAGTAGATTCAGATATTGAAGAAATGATTTTACCAACAAGGACAAGACCCTAATGACTACAACAGATAAAAATAAACTGACCACATTAAATTTGAATGGTACATATATAAATGCTAAGCCTGGCCAAACTATCATACAGGCCGCAATGGATCATGGTGTTTATATACCATACCTTTGTTATCACCCTGGCCTAGATCCTTATGGAGCATGCAGAATGTGTGTAGTAGAAACGGAGGTTAATGGAAGGAAATCAATCCAAGCTTCATGTACTACTCCAGTTACGGATGGAATGATTGTTACATCAACACAAGATGATATAAAGGACTTAAGACAAGGCATAATGGACCTTCTTATTACCGAACATCCTCATGGCTGTTTAACATGCCACAGAATAGAATTGTGCGGACCTCAAGATGTTTGCCAAAGACATGTATCTGTTACTGACAGATGCACAACATGCCCAAAAAATGAAAGATGCGAACTAAAAGACACTATTAGGAGTACGGAATTAGATATGAGGACTCCATTAACATATAACAGAAGAAATCTTCCTATTCATTCTGATGATCCTTTTTATGACAGGGACTATAACTTGTGCATCGTGTGCGTAAGGTGTGTAAGGGTTTGCGATGAAGTAAGGGTTGATAATGCATTAACCTTAAAACAAAGATCTGGGATCGCAATAGTTGGGACTGCATCTGGTAATTCACTTCTAGAATCTGGATGTGAATTTTGTGGTGCTTGTATTGATATGTGCCCAACTGGGGCACTGGTTGAAAGAGATTATAAGTGGGAAAAAATGGAAAAGAAGGCAACGACAGTTTGTTCAAATTGCCCAGTAGGATGCCAATTAATCTCTGAATCTAATAAATTTAATAAAGTAATAAGATTAATTGGAGATTTAGCAGGTGAAGCAAATCAAGGGCAAACATGCATGAGAGGTAAGTTTGCATATGATTATGTAAATGAAAAAAAATTAAACTCTGTGTATAAAAATAATGAAAAAATATCTTATGAAGAGGGATTAAAAGAGTTGTCATCTTTAATTAAGAAGTTTGACAGAAAATCAATTGAGATATTTGGAAGTCCTAGAAGCACAAATGAAGATTTATATTTATCAAAAGTCTTATTCAAAGATAATCTAGGTATAGAAAATTTAAGTTTATTAGCAGATAATGATAGAGAAATTTTTGAGTCACTCATTTCAGCAACAGGTAATTCAACAGGAAAAGGGAATTTACCAATATTAAAAAATACGGACAATATTTTATTGACCTTAGGAAATCCTTCAGAAATGCAAAATATTGTTGCAATGTATGCAAAACAAGCTGCAAGATCTGGCAAAAAACTAATAGTAATAGATCCAAGAGAGACAGAAATGACGAGGTATTCTAGCAACTGGATAAGGATTCAGCCAGAAGATATTTTTAAATTAATTAACGCGATATCCAAAATCATAATAGATCAAGCAAAAGAAGCTCCAGAAACTGTTAATTATCCTAATTTGGACTTATCAATTGCAGAATTTTCTTCTTATGATGCATTAAAAATTGCAAAAGAAATTGGTGTTGAAGAACAAGAAATAAAAGATTTAGCAAATATATTGATTAGTGGAGACACATCGTTCATATTTGGCACAGATTTATTGGATAGCAAAATTGAAAAAAATAAATACCTATCTAGTTTGTTAAATTTATATCATCTTACAGGAAATACAAATAGTGAAAAAAGTTCTTTAATACCACTTATTAATGGGGCGAATCAAATAGGTGCTATGTATATGGGGTTTGATAAAAATTTAGATGGAATTGATAAGTTAAGTAAAAATAAAATAGAAAATAATAACCCTGAATTTTGCTTAATTTTTGAAGATGGCGCGAATCCTAATATGATAGAAGATAATGATGCTATTAATAATGCAAAGATAAAAGTTCTTTTTACAAATAAAAACAAATACAAAGATAAAGACTTTGATCTTATATTTCCTGTTACTGATTTTTCTACTAGATCTGGAACATACATTAATATAGAAAATAGAATTCAATATACAGATTCATCTATTGCCCCTAAAGGTGACACGAAAGAAGTTTGGCAAATTATTAATGATCTTTCTAGGGAATTAAAAATCGATGAAATAAATTTCAAAAGTAAAAAAGAAGTATTTGGATCATTAGCAAAAAATATAAAGGGTTTTAGTTTAATTGATTACGATAATTTAAAGAAAGAATCATTGATTATAAATAATTATATTGATCCAGCATTTATAAATCAGGACTATTCATCTGATGAATCAATCAGCGACATTCGACTATATGAAGGTAGGGTATTAATAAAAGATTCTGAGAACATAGAGGTTATAAATAATGAGGGAATGAATGAAGTTAACATCAATACTAAGATAGAAATGAGTGATGATATTCTAGAAAAGTTTGGAATTAAAGAGGGGGCATTGGTAACATTAATTTCTGAGTCAGATCGCCGAGAAATTAAAGGTGAAGTTACAATTTTAGATAATTTAAGAAATTCAATTTCCATAACTAATCTTTTTGGTGAAATGGCAATCGAAATGCAAAATTCTAATGATAAAGACTGGTCAATGCGCATACCAAAATTAAATTACAAAATAATAGATAATATAAAAAAAGGATAATAGAGATAATGAGCAATGTAATAGAGTTAAATGATAATAATTTTGACGAAGAAGTAATAAAATCTAGTGAGACTGTATTAGTTGATTTTTGGGCAGAATGGTGCGGACCATGTAAAATGATTGCACCTTCAGTTGAAAATATAAGCACTGAATATGCAGGCAAATTAAAGGTTGGAAAATTAGATGTTGACTCAAATCCTAATGTATCATCTACATATGGCATAAGATCCATACCTACATTGCTAATTTTTAAAAATGGTGCTCCTGTAGATCAAATAGTTGGTGCAGTGGGACAGAATGTTATTGAATCGAAAATAGATAATCATATTTAATGTTTTCATGGATTAACGGGGTTATTTTTAATCTCTCAATTAAAAGAGCTCCATTTGAAAGATTATTTCATTCGGAAAAAAATATAATCATTTCATTATTAATTTTGATAGTTTCCTGTATTTGTGGATCCATTTATCCATTTTTGGAATATGATTCAAATTTAGATTTCGTCATATCAGAATTTATAATAAAATTTATTGGTTTACTTAGCCAAAACCTATTTATTATTGCTGGATTATATTTTTTAGGTATTACCTTTTTTGCTAGTTCAATAAGAGCAGGGATAACGAGTCAGAATAAACCAAAAATAGATAAAAAAAATATCCTAACATTCAAAAAACATTTGAATTTATTAGCATTAATTCAAATTCCAGTGTTAATTGGAATGATTTCAGTTCTGCCAGTAATAAGAGAAATAAAAACTTTATCGGATATCATTATATTTATTTGTACACTATGGCTATATACATTAATAATTAAAGCCATTTTTGTTTTATATGGGTACAATTTAGAAATTAAAGATTCTTTACAACTAAGATACTTAAAATCATTTTTGATAGTTATATTTACATACATTCCAAGTACAATGATATTTCAATTATTTATATCTGGATTGATTAAAGGAGTTGTTGAATTATGGATTTAGGAATAAAAGGAAAAAATGCTTTAATAACCGGTGGTACAAGAGGACTTGGATTAGCATCTTTAAAATCACTGTCAAGCGAAGGAGTCAATATTGCATATTGTTCTAGGTCAGTTGATGGAATTAAAGAAACAAATAATTTTCTAAAAGGAAAAGATATTAAATTCTTTGGTATAAAGCATGAAATAAAAAATAATCTTGATTCATTAAAAGATTTAGTAGGAAAAGTCGAAGAAAATATAGGTAGCATTGATATCCTAGTTAATAATGTAGGTGGGTCACTTGGTTCAGATTCATTACTAAAAGATGAACTAGAAAATTATGAAAGAGTTTTTAATATAAATTTTTGGGCTTCTCTGAAACTAATGAAAATAGTGTCTGAAGGAATGATAACTAATAGATGGGGAAGGATAATAAATATCGCATCTATATTTGGAAGAGAATATGGTGGCAAAAGTTCTAGTTATATGTCTTCTAAGGCAAGTCTAATTGCTGCTACTAAGCACATGGCTATAGAAACCGCAAAATTGGGTATTACTGTAAATTCAATTGCCCCTGGATCAATTAAACATGATGGTGGATCATGGGAAAAATTTGTAAACAACTCTTCAAAAGAAGAGGTTGAAGATTTTATTAACGAGAATCTTCCAATGGGAGATTTTGGTTCGCCAGAACCAGTTGGTGCAATGGTCGCATTCCTGTCTTCTTCGCAGGCATTTACAATCACTGGGGCATGCATAAATATTGATGCAGGGCAGGGCAGAAGTCTTTTTTAGTCGAACCATTCTGAATCAAATGCTAAAGACATAGGGCTCCACCATTCTCCAGTAGGAGAAGGAATTTGCTGTTGAAAATTCATCATTAAATCATTCCACTCTCTGGCTCTAGGATTTTGATCTGCATATTCTTGAAATTTTTCAATATTAAATTTATCTGATGTCTCCATAAGCATAAATAACCTATTATTAACTCTCCAGATACGCATTCTTAATACGCCAACATTTTTAAGACCTTCAAGAGTCTCAGGCCAGACGTTTTTATGATAATTTTCATATTCTGCTATTAGATCCTTATCATCTTTTAGATCTAATGCTTGTGCATAAAATTTCATATGTATAAATTATTAGAAATTTAATTATAGTTGTTTTAAAGTAAATAAAAAGGATATAAGTTTTGAAATATACAGAATTAGGTCAAAGTAAAATTAATATTTCTCAATTTGCTTTAGGCTGCTGGCCTTTTGCTGGCGGAGAATTATGGGGAAAACAAGATGATTCTGATTCAATAGATGCAGTTAATGAGTCTATTGAAAATGGAATAAATTTCTTTGATACTGCGCCAGGATATGGTGAAGGAAGATCAGAAGAAGTATTAGGCACAGCCCTTCTAAATAAAAGGCAATCAAATATAATTGGAACTAAAGTACCCCCAAGTGATTTATCTCCTAAAAATATCAGAAAAGCGTGCGAGGACAGCCTTAAAAGACTTAAAACAGATTATATAGATCTCTATCAAATTCACTGGCCTAATCATGATTTACCAATTAATGATTCTGTAAATGAATTAAAAAAATTAAAAGAAGAAGGAAAAATATTGACTATTGGGGTGAGTAACTTTGGTAAAAAGGACTTTACAGAAATATCAGAACTAACAGAAGTAGTAACAAATCAATTGCCGTATAATGGTTTTTGGAGGGCAATTGAGTTTGAAATTAAACCTTTATGTGTTTTAAAAGGAAGCGGCATAATATGTTATAGCCCATTAGCACAAGGATTGCTAACAGGGAGGTATAGAAAAGTAGAAGATGTTCCAGATGGTGTTTCTAGAAGTAGGCTTTTTTCAAAAGATACATCCAAGCTTTGCAGACATAAGGATTCTGGCTGCGAAGGTTTACTATTTGATTGTATTGATAAATTAATTAATTTATCAAATACCTACGAAATAGACCCTGCTGCAATGTCTTTATGCTGGTTAAAAAAACAGAAAGGTGTAATTTCAATGTTAGTAGGCGCAAGAAATAAGAAGGAAGTAATATTAAATAAATCTTCCTTTGAAAAAGAAATTTCTGATGAAATTTCAAATTTATATAATGAAATCACAGAACCTATAAAAAATCATATTGGGGATAACCCAGATATGTGGAATGCAATTTCAGAGTATAGATAAATTATATCCTTTTAACCTTTTGCATTATCTGATGATGAGGGATACCTTGTTTTTTTAATCTATTATAATCATCTTCATCGATATCTGATCGATCAAGAAAGCCTCTAATATCGTATCTTTCAGGTTTATTAAGGGGTATCTTTCCTTCATCAAACATTAGGTCTAGAGGGTAAGAATCCTCACTAACTGGAAAAAAAACTTTCTCATTAATTCTTGCTGATTGGTAAATAGACATCATTATGTCTAAAGTCTGTTTTGCTTTATCTCCAGAACATCTATGATCATCACCACCATTAAGCCAATCAACTAGTTCTTTGACTAATTTTCCATTTGTATCTCCTCCAATAGGATCAATTTTTTCTTTAGGGATATCAGCAGGAATTGTTTCCCACCCACGATTATTACCGCCTAAAAACTTAACTTCATATTCAGTAATATCTAGGGCTCCAATTTCACCTCTTATGAATATTGGATGGTTAGTTTTCCATTGAGACTCATAATCATATTGAGCCAAATCTGATTGAACAAAAGATTGGATACCATTTTTATATTGAATAAGACCCATGCAAGAGTCCTCAATTCTTGTATCTCGTTCAAATTTATTAGTAGTTCTTTCTACTGAACCAAAAACCCATTCTGTATCAGGATCACCAATAATATACCGCGATCCATCAATATTATGAGTTGCCCAATTAAGTAAGCCTTCTAATGCTTTTAATTCAACAAACAATGGATTACCAATTAATCCGTTTTCGACTATTTCTTTTGCTTTCTCCCAGCCAGGTGTAAATCTTCTTTGGTGAGAAATAACAAGCTTTACATTATTCTCCTGGCATGCATCGAGCATAGATTGCGCTGGTCCAGAACCTATAGCCATAGGTTTTTCACATATTATTGCTTTTACACCTGCTTTAGCAGCCTCTACAGTTTGTTCATGATGTAGAGCATGCCAAGTGCATATACTTACAATATCGGGCGTAAAGTCTTGAAACAATTCTTTCATAGATGAATAAGATTTTTTAACATCATATTGATCCATAAAAATTTTTCTAGCATTTTCTACTGGATCAACTACAGCCTCTACTGAAATATTTTTGTCATTAATGTTGTAGCCATTCATGTGTGCTTGGGATATAGATCCGGCGCCAACAACGGCTACTGTATATTTGTTGGTCATAACATTCCCTTCAGTTAATTTAATTAATAATAATTTATAAGTTAAAATAAGAATATGAACATTCCAACATTAATTCAACTTGAAGATAATGGTCTTTTGCTTGAGTTTGAAAATATTAAATATTTATTCCCATATAAATATCTTAGATTACAGTGCCCTTGTGCAAATTGCGTAGAAGAAATGACAGGTAGAAAATTACTAAATGTAAATTCAATACCTGAGGATATATTTATAGTTGATTATTTAATAATTGGTAATTATGCATATCAATTTCTTTGGTCAAATGCTGACCCATGCTCTACGACAGGAATATATACATACGAACTCTTAGAATTATTAGCAAAAAATGATAAAGCGGTTAAAAAAGTTTAATTTCAGTACTTTCGTAAGTTTCCAAATCATAACAATCTATAATATTTTCTTTATTTAAAACTTTTTCTTTTTTTCCTGAATAAATTAATTTTCCTGCTTTAATCATAAAAATGAAATCAGAAATTGATTCAGCATAATTTATATCATGAGTTGAAATTAGTATCTGTTTGCCTAAATCCTTTAGTTTAAATATTAAATCTTTAACTCTCTTTGTGTTTTTGATATCTAAGTTGGATGTGGGCTCATCAAATAATATAATCTCAGTATCTTGAATTAGGGCTCTTGCAATCCTAAGAATCTGCATTTCACCTCCAGATAAATTATTAACAAGATCATCTCTTTTTTCATATAAGTTAACTAAACTTAGAGAATTTTCTATTATTTCAAGACTTTTATTATCATATTTTCCATAAAAGTTTTGGTATGGAAATCTCCCCATTTCTGCATATTCAAATACAGTAAAGCCTTGGATATTCTCTCTATCTTGTGAGATATAAGTTATTATTTTTGATAAGTCATATTTTTTTATATCTTTAACATTTATATGATTAATTAAAACTTCACCATTAGTAGGATCGATTAATTTTGAGATCAATTTCATTAAAGTTGTCTTGCCTGATCCATTTTGACCAAGAAAGGTACTAATCCCTTCATTAATAACCAATGAAACATTATTAATTACATAAAAGTTGTCAGGCAAATAACTTAATCTTTTAATTTCAATACTCAAAATTAACTAATTATAAATATCACAGTTCATGCAAGCATAAAATTCTGGTAAAACATTAACAATTTTAGCCCATTCTTCATCCCAGAGTATTTGCATCAATTTTTCTACACCAACAATATTCCAATGCGAAAGTGTTGTGAAGTAATTTGTATCAACCATAAAAACATTCTTATTTATGATTGCATCAATAGATGAAAAAGATTCGTCAGCAAACAATGAGTCATAGAAATCTTGACCACCCCATGCTACCGATTGAGGGATAATAATATATTCTGGGTTCATATCAATTAAAGCTTCCTTAGTAATCATGTTATTTGATACTACGCCATTCTCTCCAGCAATATTTATTCCGCCAGCAAGCTCAATAATACTGCCCTCTGTAGAACCTTCGCCTGCTGCCCAATAGGCATCATAATAAGTAACAGATAATACCTTAGGCATGTAATCAAATTTTTTCTTGAATTCATCAATAACAGAAATTTTCTCTTCTATAACATTAATTAACTCAAAAACATTTTCTGTCTGACCTATAACATAGGATGTAAACAATATGTCGTTAATTCTTCCAGTATAATCATTATTTAATTGAGTCTGAACAACAGAAATACCTACATCTTTCAATGATTCTAATAAACTAGGATTTGCATATGGATCAGCAAAAACTAAATCAGGTTCTTGAGCAATTATAGTCTCTACTTCAGATGAAATTGTAGGCAAATTCTTTGTTAGGTCATAAATATTCCCATTTTCATTTTGAGAAAACGATGACACTGCAACGATAGTATCAATATCAGCAAAACCAAAAAGCATTTCATCATGTCCTACAGAAATAGTGAGAATCCTTTCTGGTTTATCTTCTATTATAATTTTTCCATTCATAGCCTCAACTTCTCTAGGCCAACTTAAATCATTGTTACCTAGATTATCTAAATCAATTATTCCTTTAGTTCCAAATTCTTCTACGTAATGTGAAAATTTAGATCTTTCGTGTTCATGCTCTTCCTTCTCCATCCTCATCTGCTCTTCCTTCTCCATCCTCAT
>CESD01274029.1_pt1 | contig 28948 bp, 46 predicted proteins | sample 531191 | NCBI WGS metagenome assembly CESD01 (sample SAMEA2622021, study PRJEB7988) | marine metagenome | biome: marine biome (ENVO:00000447); feature: deep chlorophyll maximum layer (ENVO:xxxxxxxx); material: "saline water (ENVO:00002010), including plankton (ENVO:xxxxxxxx)" | depth 188 m
AACTTCAGACTCAAATGAGAATGATTTGCCGTTTTAAAATGATACAAGAAGATAATTTTAAAAACTTATGTGACCTTACTACAAGATTAGTAGGGCTGCGTAAAGGTTCGCTTGCCTTCAAAAGCAGAAAACAAGAATACCAAGTACCAAGAAGTGTTGTAGCAGTTGTTGCTAGGATGATAGATAATACACACCCAACTATAATAGCTAAACAGCTTAAAAGAGATAGGGTTTCTGTTTATCATTATGAAAGAATGCACGAATCTAATTATCGATCTTTTCCTAAATATAGAGAGATTTTTAATTTAGTCTATAATGCATATTCTAGTATTCAGGGTTCTAAAAGAACATTTTCAGACTCTAGGGAGTTAGAAATATACTTAAGAGAAAGCGGAATAAGTAACAGTGATAAATACCAAACTATTATTAAAGTTACTTCAGGAAGAGCTGAATATAATATTAGACTCTCATATAAAGATTTTTACAATCAATTAGAATTATGTAAGTTTGCCCTGACAGATTGTAATTACAACTTAGAAATTATTTAATGGAAAAACCAAACTACTATGCTATAATACCTGCTGAAGTAAGGTACTCAAGTTTAAAACCTAATGCTAAACTTCTTTATGGAGAAATAACTGCATTAAGTGGAAAACTTGGGTACTGTTATGCAACTAACAACTATTTTGCAGAACTATATGGAGTTAGTAAAAACACAGTTAGCAGGTGGCTTAGCGAATTAAATAAATTAGGATTTATAAATATAGAAGTAGAACGCAACGAAAATAAACAAGTGATTAAAAGAAAGGTAGGTATTGTTAAAAAAGACAATAGCCCTATATATAAAATAAGCAAAGAGAATAATACAAGTATTAATAATACAAGTAATATAAATATAACTAAAGAAAAATTTATTTCAGAGGTTATGACTTTTGATTATCCTAAAGATATGTTAGAGGATTTTGTAAACTACTGGACAGAGGGTAAAAAGAAAATGAGATACCAAAAACAAAGCACTTTTGAAATAAAATTAAGATTGTTGCGTTGGAATAAAAATAATAAGTCCTGGAATAAACCTCAAACAATGAGTAAGATACATCAACACTTACAGAAAAACATAAATGTAAAAGAAAAGTTATTAAAACAATTAAAAAATGAAAACAATTAAAACAATGTCAAAAGAAGATTTACTAATGTTGTCAGTAGATTTAGTAAGTAAAACCTATATTGAATTAGGACAAAACAATGTAGAAGAAGATACAATAACAATAATGGCTAAAAGTTTAGCTAATGATTTAGCAAGAATTTATAAAAACTTTTATTTTGAAGACGCTGAAAATGCTTTTCATTTAGGAGTAAGAAGTCCTATGACATCTGACTTTATACATTTAACAGTTCCTACTTATATGAAATGGTTGCGAAAACATCAAGATATAATATGGGATGCAAGAGCAAGAGTTGATAAAGGAGAGAATCCTAATCAAGTACCTCATTACAGACCTGAACCAAAACTACTCAAATGATAGGTTAAGTAATAATCGCAGCAATAGTGCTGCATATAAACTATAAATTAAAAGAATGAAAACACTTACACAAAAAGAAAGAATTATTAGACATTTAAAAGACAAAGGATCAATTACATCATTAGAGGCTATGAGAGAGTATGGCATAATGCGTTTAACATCAAGAGTTTGTGAATTAAAAAACGAGGGCTATTTGATTAGAAGTGAGTTTGTTAGCAGTAAAAATAGATACAATGAGCCTGTATCTTTTAGTAAATATTCACTAATAAGTTAAATTGAAGTCAATAAGTAAACTTAAAAAAGAACTAGATAAGTGGTTTAGTCTTTACATTAGACTAAGAGATAGTCAAAATGGATTAGTACAATGCTTTACTTGTGGTAAAGTTGCACACTATAAAAAAGGCGGTATGCAATGCGGACACTTTCAGTCTAGGCGGTTTATGGCAACTAGATATGATGAACAAAACTGTTCAGCTCAATGTGTTGCTTGTAATATGTTCAGAGCAGGAGAGCAATACAGGTTTGCATTAGCTATTGATGCTAAGTATGGTGATGGCACTGCTGATGAACTGCAATTTAAAGCTAGACAAACAATGAAGTTCACTAGAGCTGATTATGAAGAAAAAATAAGTTATTACAAGTCAGTTGTTAAAAAATTAAAAAAAGAAAAGGGAATAGAATAATTTTTTTTATAACTTTGAAAAATGCACATTCCTATTTATTCAAGTGAAGAACACAAATCAATAGTAGATGTTTATGTTTTAATGTGCAAACAATTTGTAGAAGAAGTAACAACAAAAGCAAGATACAAAAATTATTTAGAGGTGTTAGACTTAGTTATAGAATATTCTAACAACTATGGCAAAGGAGTTAGAGAAAACAATTTTTATGACTGGATTACTATTATACCAATAAATGTATCTGTTGCCACTAGCGGATTTTTTGCAGGAGTAGAAACTAAAACTAACTCAGCAGTTATAAGAGCTTATAAGGTTGTATTAGACCAAATGCTGCAAGAGGTTATTGATAGAATAGATAAACTAGAACCTACTCATGACTGATATTTATATTGAAATATCAAAGCTAACAGACAAGTTCAGAACAATGGCTTATGGAATAACAACAGATGAAAATAAAATAAATGAAGCAGTACAGGAATTGATGCTTTATTTTTTACAGATGAATCCTGAAACGCTTAGGAATATTTATGAAAAAGATGGAATAGATGGAATAACAAGATACGGGGCTGTTGCATTAAGAAGAGCATTAACAAGCACAAGAAGTAATTTTTATTATAAATATGAAAAGTATTATACACATATTGATGGTTCTGTTTTTAGTTCTAATACAACTGACACTAATGAGTATATTATTCCTGATGGTTTTAATTATAAAGATATTTCAAATATTCCAAACGAAGAAGTAGATAACCATAAGATAATGAAATTAGAAGCAATAGATAAAGAGTTAGACAAGCTAGAAAGTTGGTACGATAGAAAACTTTTTCAGTTATATTATAGCGGTGAGACACTTGACAGTTTAGCAGCTAAGACTAAAATAAGTCGTAACAGTCTTTTTACAACAATAGATAAAGTAAGAACAATAATTAAAAAGAAATTAAATGAAGATTTATGATCCTGTAAAAAAAGATAGTTTTGTAATGCAGTTTGGTTTTAAAAGTCCAAACTGGCATCCAAGAACTAAAAATACTTATATAAAAAAAGAAGATAGAAAAAGTGAATAGATTTTTTGTTTCTGATGAAGTCTATCAAGACAGGATAGCAATATGTAAAGAATGTGTTTACTATTTTAAACCAACAGGAACTTGTAAGCGTTGTTTATGTTTTATGAAAGTAAAGGCAAGACTAGCACCAATGGCGTGTCCTCAGAAGTATTGGGATAAAACAACAGAAGTACAAACACCTGATGACTTGCCACAAGAGATAATAGATGAAATATTAGATATGTGGAAAGACTTAAAAACAGGAAGAGCAAAAGATGTTCAAGCTAAAAAAAGAATGATAGAGACCTACAACACTATACATATGACTTCTTATTCGCCTACTACAAATTGCGGTTCGTGTATATCAACTTGTTTTGATGCAATTAAAAAACTATATAAAAAATACAGCGAATGATAAGAAATACAAAAGAAATACTAGACTATTACTTTAAAAACCCTAGCAAAAACAGTAACAAAGAGATGGCAGAAAGATTTAATATTTGTACAATTACTTTTAGTAGAATACTGTCTAAGGAATTAAAAAGAAGAAGAGAAAACAGTATGGTTAGAAGATTTATTAATAAAAATGTTTGAAACACTAAGACATATTATAGGTATTTGTGGAGAACCACATCCAAGTTTAATTACTTTATTACTTGGAACACCTATTGCTAGTTATTTAATATATAAAATAAAAAATAAAAAATGAAACAAGATTATAAAAGAACGCCTGAGCCAAGTTATTATTTAGGAACATTGTATGGTTATTCAGCCAAAGACATAGTTGATGATTTTAACTTAAACGCATGGACTGCTCAAGCAGTACAGTATATACTAAGAGCAGGAAAAAAAGATGGTAGTCCTGCTGAACAAGATATACAAAAAGCAATTAATGTTTTGCATTTTGAGTTAGAAAAACTTTATGAAAAAAGTAAAACTAGAACAGGAGGACTAGCAAAATGACACTATATTATTGTAAATGTTGTAAAGAAGAAAAAGAAGTAAACAAAGCTAAAATAGTTTACAGAGATAGTAAATGGGTTGCAGATGTTATTTGTAGTTGTGGCAAATATATGGATAGCGAACCTGAAGATGGTATGCCAAACCTTAAAAGAACTGAAGCGTCTTTAAGTAAAAAGATAAGGCATGATAAACTATGGGCTGGTGCTAAAGAAAAATTAATAGGAGAACGAGGTATTAACGAAAAATTTAACTAATGAAATTATTATACTTATTATTATACATGCAAACACAAATGTCAGTTAACTGGTGTGACTCAATATCATATTCAGTAATAGAAAACTCAAATGGTGTTTTTAGCGTGACGATTGAAACAACAGACTCTTTAGATAATTATTGTGACACAGTTGATGTTTATTGGGGGGTTTGTAATAGTGATTTTTGTTTTAGTGGTATTGGTGCATTTGCATCGTTTCCAATAATACAACTTACAGATACAGTAAAAGTATGTTACAATGCTTACATAATGAATCCGCAAGGAGCAGGTACTACAATAATACCTTGCACTAACCAGTGTGATACTGTTGTATTTAATGGGCTAGAGTGGGTTCAATTTCCAATAACAAATAGTGTTGGTGTAAATGAAATACCACTAAGATTAAATAAAAAAATATATAACCTGCAAGGCATAAAACTTTTTAAAGAGCCTAAAAATAAGATTTATATTAAGAATAGAAAGCTGCATTATGAACTTCGTGATTAATACAAGTCAAGACAAACAGAATCTTTTTAATTACTTAAAAGAGCTTAATAGTGATTACATAGTTAAAGTAAAAAAGCAAAGAAACAACAGAAGCAATATGCAGAATAACTATTACTGGGCTTGTATAGTACAACCATTAGGAGAATCACTTGGATATTTTCCTGATGAAATGCACGATACTTTAAAGGTCAAGTTTGCAAGTGAATGGCAAAGCATAGATATAAACGATAAACAGATAGGACTGCAAACAGTTAATAGTACAGCAAGAATGAATACAAAAGAGTTTGAAGTTTATGCAGAACAAATAAGGATTTGGGCTTTAACAGAACTAGGTATAAGACTAATGCTACCAAATGAATATCAATAATGGAATTAAATAAAATACATAATGAAAACTGCCTAGACACTATGAGTAGAATGCTAGATGACTTTGTTGATTTGACTGTTACTTCTCCACCTTACGATAATTTAAGAGAATACAAGGGATATAGTTTTGATTTTGAAAATATAGCAAAAGAACTATATAGAGTTACTAAAGAAGGTGGTGTTGTTGTTTGGGTTGTTAATGATGCTACTATCAATGGAAGTGAAACAGCAACAAGTTTTAAACAAGCATTGTATTTTAAGGAAATAGGATTTAAACTACACGATACTATGATTTGGCATAAAACCAATGCTATGCCTAATATATCAAAGAAAAGATACACCCCTTCATTTGAATATATGTTTATATTTTCTAAAGGGCAGCCGAAAGTATGTAATAGAATTACAGAAAATTGTAAGTATGCAGGGAAAACAATACAAACATATACGACTAATAAAGAAAGTATAATGGGCTATAAAAACAGAAAGGAAACAAAGAAAGTAAAACCATTGCATAATATATGGAGTATAAAAGTATTTGGAACTAATTACGGACATCCTGCTATATTCCCCGAGAAATTAGCAAAAGATCATATAATAAGTTGGAGTAATGAAAATGATTTGGTTTATGATTGTTTTATGGGTAGTGGTACAACTGCCAAGATGTGCATACTTAATAATAGAAAATACATAGGAAGTGAGATAAGCAAAGAATATGTAGATATAGCTAATAAAAGATTAATCAAATACAAAACTCAAAACAAATTGTTTTAGTTTCTATTATATAGTAAGAATTGAATAATCAATCTTTTTCAATTATGGATAAACGAATAAATAACGGTGGTGCTAGAAAAGGTGCGGGGCGTAAGTCTAAGGCAGATGAACAAAGATTAATAGAGAACTTAACACCAATGAATGAAAAGGCGTTAAAGTCTTTAGAACAAGGTATTGATAAAAAAGAACAATGGGCTGTTAAGTTATTCTTTGAATACTTTTATGGCAAACCTCAGCAAAGGGTAGATGTTACTTCAAATGATGAAAGCATTAATATGCCACTAATAAACTTTGTAGAAACTGAATCTGAATAAGAAATATCAAGCACTATTTAATTCTGATGCTCGTTATTTTATAATAACAGGCGGAAGGGGTAGTGGTAAGTCTTTTGCAGTTACAGTATTTTTAACTTTACTTACAATGGCTGAGGGGATCAGAGTATTGTTTACTCGTTATACAATGGTGTCAGCTCATTTATCAATTATACCTGAGTTCTTAGAAAAGATAGGACTACTAGGTTTTGAAAATATTTTTAGTGTAAATAAAGCTGAGGTTGTAAACTTAGGCAATCAATCAGACATATTATTTAGAGGTATTAAGACTTCAGCAGGAAACCAAACTGCAAGTTTAAAGTCATTACAAGGTATTAGTTGTTGGGTCTTAGATGAAGCAGAAGAGCTTATTGATGAAGATATATTTGATACCATAGACCTTAGTATTAGAGAAAAGAATATACAGAATAGAATAATACTTATATTAAACCCAGTTACTAAAGAGCATTGGATTTATAAAAGATTTTTTGAGGACAAAGGCGTAGAAGCTGGTTTTAATGGTTTTAAAGACAATGTATGCTATATCCATAGTACATACCTAGACAACAAAGAAAACCTCTCACAGAGCTTCTTAGAGCGTATTAAGACTATAAAGCATAGGAGTTTTAAAAAGTATCAGCATAAAATACTAGGAGGATGGTTAGATAGAGCAGATGGTGTAGTGTTTAATAATTGGAGTATAGGCGAATTTAATCCTGATGGCTTACAGACTTCTTGTGGTATGGACTTTGGATTTAGTGTTGACCCTGACAGTCTCACAGAGGTCGCAATAGATAAGCGTAAGCAAAAGATATATTTAAAAGAACATATATATAAGAATGGTCTAAAATCACAAGAACTTGCACAGATTATATTAGACAAAGTAGGTCAGAAACTTATAATAGCTGATAGTGCAGAACCTAGACTTATAGCAGATTTAAAGCATTTAGGAGTAAACATTAAACCAGTAAAAAAAGGAACTATTGAAAGTGGCATAACTAGAATGCAAGATTTTGAGTTAGTAATAACTCCTGAATCAACTAATATAGCTAAAGAGCTGAATAATTATATATACAGCGATCGATCCTCGAAATTATATGTAGATTCATATAACCATGCTATTGATGGAATTCGTTATAATGTTATTTATCACTTAGACAATCCTAATGCAGGTAAGTATTTTGTGCAATAGAAAAGCCCCCCACTTTAAGTATTACGACAAGATAATAGAAAGTTTGTGAGGGGCTAGTAACTAACTTGAAAACAAAAACCGTACAAATATATAAAAAAAAATAAAAGAGTAAACTAAATTTGAAGAATTTCTATTATATAATGTATGAAGGTTAAAATTAAGAAGCAGGGCAAGACAAAAGAGTTTAAGTTAATTAGTAAGTGGGAAGATGTAACATTAGAGAAATGGTTAAAACTAATAGACTTTCACAAAGGTACAAAGAGTAAAGAAGCTCAAGAAACAATAGCAGCTTTATCTAATATTCCAAAAGACTTAATTAAGCAGTTGGAATTAAAAGATGTTGCACTTATAATGAGTAAGTTATCTGAGCTTCAAGCAAAACAAGATAGTTCTTTAAAAAGAATAGTTGAGGTAAATGGCAAAAGGTATGGTTTCCATCCTAATTTAGATGAAATAACTTTAGGAGAGTATGCAGACATAGAAACCATGATTAAGAATGATATTGAAAAGAATATGCCTGAAGTAATGGCAATCTTATATAGACCAATAGTTGAAGAAAACAATGATGTCTATACAATAGAAGCTTATGATGGTAATATAACCATAAGAGCGGAAGAAATGAAGAAGATGTCAGCAGAGCAAGTGCAATCAGCACTGGTTTTTTTTTATCATTTAGGCAAAGAATTGTCGCTGACTTTGCCATTATATTTGATGGAACGGCTGAAGGAAATGAAGATGCAATAGCTTCAGAATCTTTTGCAGAAAAGTGGGGCTACTTTGGAATATTTTATAGACTGTGTAATGCTGATATTTCAAAGCTAGAACAGATAACTAAACTTAATCTATTAGAAGCATTTACTTGGTTAAGTTATGAAACAGATTTAGAATCACAAAATAAAGTAAAACATGGCAGTAAGCAATAAGAGTTATAACAATGTAGTAAACACCCTTTGTAGAATGGGTGAGTATCACGAGCAAATTTCAACAGTATCAGTTGGAGACATATTTGATATTAATCTTGAAAAAATGGAGAAGATGCCACTACTGCATATTAATCCAACATCTGTAACAACAGGAGATAGTGAATTGGTTTACAACTTTCAGATTTTTATTGCTGACTTGGTTTCTGAAAAAGACAACTGGCAAACACATCAAGCTAAACAATTAACTAAACTATTAGACCCTAAGAACAACGAACAGCAAGTATGGAATCAGACCTTAGAAATATGTACTGATTTTATAGGTATGTTAAGGCATAGTTCAAGACAATCACAAGAAGGAGTAAATGATATTAATGCTCCTTTATATTTTACACAAGACCAATTTACAATAGAACCATTTCAAGAAAGATTTGACAATCTTTTGTGTGGTTGGACTTTTACAATAGGCGTTATAGTAATGAATGACTTTGATACTTGTGAGATACCAGTAACAGATGCAGGTGCAGGGTACTAATGAAATTTAAGATAGGAAAATATACAATAGAAATAGGATTTTTTAAAATAACAATAAAATTATAAACATGGCAGATTTAGTAACAACAATAAGTGAATCAGTAACTTTAAATGGAGCAGTTAGAGGTGCTAGTAATTCAGTAACAACAACAGGTATAGTTGATGTAATGGAAAGAATAGTAACTTGTACTCAAGCACAAACAACAACAATAGCAGTATTTGCTGCAAACCCTTACACTTCAGCAGGAGCAATAGATGTTGATAGAACAAGATATGTTAGAGTTACAAACTTAGACACTACTAACAACATTGAGTTAGCAGTAGTAACAACAGCAACTAATTATCAAGTAACAATAACTGGCGGAAATTCTCATATCCTAAGTATAGGAACTGAAGCAGCTATTGGAGAAACAGATACATCTCCAGCATTTGGTACTTTAGAAAACTTAGCATCTTTACAAGTAAAACCAGTAACATCAAATGATGCTCAGGTAGAATTATTTGTAGGTCTTGTTTAATGAAAACGCAAAACATAGAAAGGTACTTAAATAGCTTTGGTAAACAAGTAGTAAACAGAGCTAAGAGTAATATTCAAAAAGCTAAAGGTGGCGGAACGAATTTAGAGAAATCTATAAGGTTTGAAGTCAAAACTGATGCTAATGGGTTTTCAGTACAATTTTTTATGGATAGTTATGGTACTTTTGTAGATAAAGGAGTATCAGGAAACCAACAAGCTAGAAAATTTAAAGACTATAAAGGACAAGTAAAATCAAGTCCTTATAAATATACAACAAAGCAACCACCACCAAGTATATTAGCCAAATGGATAAGTAAAAAAGGCATGAAAGGCAGAGATAAAAAAACAGGCAGGTTTATTAGCAATATGTCTTTAGCTTTTATAATTGGTAGAGCAATAAAAAGAGATGGAATACAAGGCATCAATTTCTTTCAAAAACCATTAGGACTTGGATTAAAGCAATTTGGGAAAGACTTACTTGGTGCAGTAAAAGAAGATATAATAGAAGGATTAACAACAGTAAATTAATATGGCAGCAAATTGTGTAATAGAACAACATCCAATAGGATTTTTTATACCAGTAGGACAGGAATTAATATTTGTAGTGTCTAACCGAGACGCAGTAGCAAATCAAACTAAAGTAAAGTTTTGTGCTGAAGTACATATAGGCACTACTATACCAGTAACCGCTAATTCTGACAATTTAAAAGGTGTATTTAAAACAACCCCTAATAATGCAGGAGTAGGAATGTTTGATTTAAGGAATGTAATAGAAAACTATGTAAAGGCAGATAACATGGCTGCTAATGGTAGTTCTTATAAAGGCACAACTACTTTAGATAGTGAAAGACACCCAGTTCATTTAATAGACAAGTATTCTTTAAATACTAACTTAGGTCGTTATATGGTTATACAGTTTTATGTAGAATATCTAGGAGCGACAAATAATGGTGTTTCTGATCCTAATGTAGTTGCTAGGCAAGATGGCACAACACAGAACTCTGAAGTTTATTTTCTTTTTAATGGTTATGTTAAACATACTGATAGTCTTTATAAGTCAGGTAATAATTTTGGATTTGACACTTCTAAATTTTTTTTGAGTAGTATTACTGATGAATTTTTAACTAACGCACCTACTGAGCAATATGCAAATGTTGAGGACTATGGAACTATGTCATTTGTAACATCTTCTATAAGCATGAATAGTATTGCACTTAATTATTATAGCAGCGATTATATTTCGTTAGGAACTGATACGGTTGTAAGAAACTCAAGCAATGGTGCTTGGGATAATCCTTTTGCAGCAGTTTCAGAAAATCAAATATTGCATATAGGTTGCTTTCCAGGCAATTTAAGAAATTGGAGTTCAACTTTTCAAGCATTAGTCACAGCAGGAACTATACAGGGCGGCTTTATTTCAGTACGGGCTTATTTTGATTTTTCAGCAATATCTAAGGCATATATAATTCATGTTAATTGCCCTGACACTAAAAATTTTGAAAGCATTAGACTATGTTGGCTCAACCAATGGGGTGCTTGGGATTATTACACTTTTACTAAAAAGTCAACTAGAAGCACATCAACACAGGGGTCTACATATCATCAATTAGGTGGTAGTTGGAATGAAAGTCTATATAGACCTGATAGTTTTAAAGGTGGCAAGAAGTCTTTTAGAGTTAATGCTACTGAAAGAATTACAATGAATACTAATTTTGTTTCTGAAGATGACAATGTAATGTTTGAAGAACTAATTAATAGTCCTGAAGTTTATCTATTAGAGGGCTACCAAACTGATGCTGCTAATGCAGTTTTAAATAACTATGTAACACCAGTAAGACTTACAACATCTAGCTTTACTAAAAAGACTTTAGCTAATGACAAACTTATTCAATATACATTTGAAATAGAAAAAAGTAAAACACTAAGAACGCAATCTATCTAATGAGTGTACAACTAATATTATATCCGCAAAGTTATAATGGCTTAAATTCCTTATCAGGAGCAGGTACAGAGCATATTATTGATGGCATTGATTTTAATACTATAACTACTGCACCTTTTTCAGCATCTTTAGCAATACCAACAATTACTACTGCTGCTAATACTATAATACCAACAATGGTCATTAATTCTTGGTACACTTTTTCGCATGATTTAGTAGCACCTATTGAAGCAGCAGGTACAGTTTCTATTACAACCTCACAAGGTATAATGCAGAAATTGTCAAACCTTATAGTTGGGCAATTATATGATGTTGAAATAATAACATCTGTTGCAACCAATTTAACCTTATATGTTTATTCAGGAACTAACCAACAAAACGCAATACCTGTTTCAGTAGTGGGTACTAATAATTTGCAATTTACTGCAACATCTACTAATAATGTAATAATACTACATTCTACAAGTGTTAGTTTTTTAAAGTCAATATCAATAAAGCAAGCTGCTCAAAATCCAAGTGGTGCTATACAAGACTTAGCAACTGGTCAAGTTATTTGCGACCTTTATGAAGATGAAGATATCCCGTTAACTTTAAGTGTTGATGATTTTAAAAATGTAGCTGAGCAAGTACAGTCATATTCTAAGGCATTTAACCTACCTGCAACAAAACGAAACAATCAGATCTTTGACAATATATTTGAAGTAACAAGAGATACTAGCGGACTAGCTTTTAATCCTTATGTAAGAACACAATGCGAATTAAAGCAAGATGGGTTTATATTGTTTCAAGGTTATCTTAGACTAATAGACATACAAGAAAAACAGGGAGAAATAAGCTATAATGTTAACTTATATTCTGAAGCTATTGCATTAGCTGACTTATTAGAAAACAGAACTTTTAATGATATTGACTTTTCTGAGCTTACTCATGCTTATACATATACAGAAATTAGAAACAGTTGGCAGGGAGCATTAGCATTAACATACCCTTTGCCAGCAGGAACTTATGCAGGAACAGCAGGTGCTTCTACTACTAATGTTTTAAGATACCCGTTTGTAAATTGGAGTCATAACTTTACTTATAATGCAAGTACAGGGTTTCCAGTATTGCCTAATTTAGAAAGTGCCTTTAGACCTTTTATTTCAATTAAATATTTAATTCAAAGAATATTTGAGCCAACTCCATTTTCTTTTACTAGCACATTTTTTGATACTGCTGATTTTGAAAGGTTATCAATGGATTTTAACTGGGGTGGCAATGAGATGCCAGCAGTAGAAAATGAATACAATGGAACTTGGAATTTTGGAGCAGGAGTTACTTCAAACATTGGAAACTCAGCATGGAAAGAGTTAAGACTTCTTCCTTCGACTGCTTTAGGTGGTCAACCAATATCAACAGTTCCTCCTAACTATCAGGGAGACCCAACAGCAGCAAACCCTTATATTATTACTGCAACAACAAATAATGAATTTTATAATATAAATTACACTTTTAGATTAAGAAACACAACAGGAGCGTCCGCAACTTATAGCGTAAGATGGTTGCATACAACAGCAGCAGGTGTTACTACTAACATTGATTATTTGCCAAATCTTAGTTTAGCAAGTAATAGTAGTGCAAATTTTTCAGGTAGTTTTGAAATAGCTTTAAACACTGGAGACACTTTAAGCGCTCAGTTTAATGCTTCATCAAGTATAAGACAAAACGAAATGACTGCCGCAATAAGTTCAGTAGTATTTTTAGTGTCTAGTATATCTGTAAATTCAGGAACTTTAAATACTTTAAGAGGTGAAATAGGACAATGGGAGTTTTTAAAAGGAATAATGACAATGTTTAACTTAGTGTCAGTACCCGATAAAGATAACCCTAACAACATTATTATAGAACCTTATAAAGATATATTTTTAGAAAACCCAGACTCAACTAAATTAGACTGGACAGATAAAATAGATATTGAAGAAATTAAACTAACACCATTAACAGAATTAAACAAAAGCACAATGTTTAAGTTTGTAGAAGATGATGATGACTACGCTTTTACACAATATAAGATAGGGGTACAGAATCATTTGTACGGAAGTCAGTTTTTTGATGCTACTACAAGTTCTAATAACCTGCCTACAATTTTAACAGGTGAAGAAGAGATAATTCCTGAACCATTTGCAGCAACAGTACCTAGACCATTAATGAATCAGTTTCCTGACTTTATTGTGCCTACTATTTATTCTTATAATGCAGATGATGGCACTTCAGAGCCTTTTGACAATAGTCCTAGAATAATGTATAGAAACTATCATGGTTCAACAGGGGTACAAACATTGACTAGCTGCACTTATTATGTGCCTAATCAAAACGGAGTTAGTGGGGATGCAACAGAAGATGAATTTCTACAATTCAGTCATTTGACAGATATACCAACAACATTATCAACTACTGATTTTCATTTTGGTATTTGTCAGCTTATACAACCAATAGGCAATCCAACAACTAATAATTTATTTAATACTTATTGGCTACCTTATCTAAATGAGTTATACAATCCTGATACAAGAACAATGTCACTTAAAGTAAATTTAACTTCAGGTGATATTAATACTTTTAAATTCTTTGATACTGTATTTATTAAAAACAGAGAGTTTAGAGTAAACAAGATAGACTATAAACCAAACGATTTAGCAACAGTAGAATTTATACTTATACCATAATGGCAACACCTTATTTAAACGGATATACAATTAAACCTGCTTCAGTTAATGCAATAGGACTGGTAACATTTACTGATGGCACTAATGATGTTACGCCTAACCAACAACAATGCGAAGCGTATGGCTATACTTATGATAAAGCAACAGGGACTTGCAAGGCATTTACATTTAGTAATAATTTAGGTAGGAATATAAGAAACGAAAATAACAATATACAGGGTGTTGGTAATAAGACTGAAACAGGTACTAACAACACCTATATAATGGGAGAAAGCAATACTGTTAAAGGTATGTCAAGAAACAACATTATAATAGGTACAAATAACGAAATATCTAATAGTGTAAACAACTCGTTTATCTATGGAAATAAAGCAAACTCAATAGCTGACAACTCAATAGTATTAGGTGGTAATAACAGTTCAGATATATTAGGTAAAAGACAAAACACTACTATAATTTATGGTGGGGCTACTGAAGATGGTTCAGCAACAGATGCTTATTTAAACAATGTAACTGGCAGTTATTACAAACCTGCAAGTGTTGCTAATAACAGTATTTTATATTTTCAAAGTGAAACAATAGCAGTAAGAGTAGGAGGTATGTCAGCAGGAAGCACTGGAGACTACAAAGCATGGGTTGAAAGGGGTGTAATTAAAAATGCTAGAACTACATTAAGTATAGACATGAGTAAAACAGCTATTAGTTCAAGTGGTACAACTACTGGTTGGGATTTTGAAAGTCAAGTATCTGGTACAGATTATAAACAGTCACTAACAGGAGCTGCTAATACAGAAATAGAATGGGTTTCAACTATTAGGATAACAGAAATAAGAACAAGTGTAGATTTAACATAAAAAGATATGGCAACTAAAGAAGTTTTAGAAATGGAGATTAAAAGTAACACAGGAGAGGTTACTAAAGATGTTGAACAATTAGACAAAGCAACTGACAAAGCAGCAGGGGGTTTTGGTGGCATAAGCAGAGCTATTAAAGGCGTAGGAACTGCTATTAAAGCAGCAGGTATAGGTCTAGTAGTTGGTTTATTTGTTAAAATGATGGATGTTTTCAGGCAAAATCAAAAAGTTTTAGATTTTTTTAATATAGCTATGGAGTCTTTAAGTTTAGCTTTTAATGATTTATTTAAATTTATTGATAATAATATAGGCGTTATTACAAGTCATTTAAAAGCATTATTTACTGACCCATTAGGAGAATTATATAAATTAGGTCAGGGGCTACAAACATTTTTTATAGATAATCTTGGTGGCGTTATTGATTTTTTAGGCTCTCTTGGTAAATTAATAGCAACAAATCCTATAACAAACCCAAAATTATTTGCTAAAAATTTAGCAGAAGTAAGTATATCAGCACAAAAGGCAAAAAAAGATTTAACTACTGTTTTTGATGAAATTACAAACTCAGTAACTAATTATACTAAAAGTATTGTAGATAATGCTAAACAAACAGTTACACTTAGAAAAGAAAGTGAACTAGCAGCAGTTAAGGTTCAGGGGTTAATAGAAGAATATGACAGGCAAGCTGAAAAACTTAGACAAGTTAGAGATGATGAAAGTAAAACTTTTGAAGAAAGAATAGAAGCAAATAATAAGTTAGGTGAAGTTCTAAAAGAGCAAGAAAGAGAGATGCTTAAATTAGTTGACATTCAAATTGCTTCAGCACAAGCAGATTTAGACAAAAATGATAGTCTTGAAAATCAAATAAGATTACAACAAGCATTAAATGAGAAAAAAGCAGTACAAGCTCAAATAACTGGTTTTGAATCAGAACAATTAACAAATAACATAGCTTTACAAAAAGAGCAACAAGCAGTAGCACAAGAAAATGCAGATGCACAAATAGAAGCTTTTTCTAATCTTGCAGGATCATTAAGCGCATTAGCAGGAGAAAATAAAGAATTAGCAGCAGCAGGAGCAATTATAGACACTTATGCAGGAGCAAACAAAGCATTTGCACAAGGTGGTGTAGCAGGTTTTGTTACAGGAGCAGCTATTATTGCAGCAGGTTTAGCTAATCTAAAAAAAATATATGAGACACCAGTGTCAGGTAGTAGCGGTGGATCAGTTGGAGCAGGTGCTATTGCTCAACCTCCTGCACCTCAAATGATGTCAGGAGCGTTCCAATTAAGTGGGGGTCAAGCACCTGAAGCTATGAGAGCTTATGTAGTAACAGATGAAATGACTAACAGTCAAAATCAACTAGCCAATATTAGAAGAAGAGCTACAATTTAAAAATCAAATAAATATTAATTAAATCTATTATATAATATGCCATGTACTAAGTGTAAAGATGGGAAATACAAATGGGGGGAAACTGGAGAGTGTAAATACGACTCAAAAGAATCTTGTGAAAAAGCTAATCCTAAAAAATACAATAAGATGAGACCAACACCACTAGGAAAGAAGTCGTATGAAGAATACGAAAAAGAATTAAAAGAATTTAACTTGAGTAAAGTTGAAAGAGTTGAGTTGGCTATAATAGATGATATAAATAAACCTTTAGACAAAGCTATGAGTGATTTTGGCAATATAGAGGTAGGATTGTTTAAAGCAGAAAATACTGCTGTTGCAGCAGTTGGCAATTATGAAAAAGCTGCAAGAGAAGCTGCTAAAGGAGTAAAAGCAGCAAAAGAATTAGGAGTTAGTTCAGATATAGTTAAATTGTTTTCTACTAGATTAAATGAAGCAGAAATGGGGGCAAAAGATGCTTCTAATATAGCAAAACAAATTCAAAACATTATTTCAAAATTATAATAAGATAATATGAAAGAAACTAAAATAGTAGAATTAGTAATAGCAGATGATAGTCAAGAACTAGCTATTGATGCTATTAGCTTAGTAAACTCTCCAGCAATAGAGCAAGACTTCGTTTTCTTTGGCAAAGAGAAAAACAACTTGACATTTGCAAAGGTAGATGAAGAAAAGCGTATGCTAGTATCTCCAGCTTTAATACCTAATAAGCAGATATTTAGATATGATCCAAACACCGACTCTGAGTATTATGTATATTTTAGTCCTGATACAGTTAGAAAAGCTAGTGAGTTATATTTAAAGCATAACAACCACCATAAAGCAACTTACGAACATAAAGATAGAGTGTCAGGAGTTCTAACAGTTGAATCGTGGATTAAGGAAGGAGATAATGATAAGTCAAAAATGTTTGGCTACGACTTGCCTAACGGAACTTGGTTCGTTAAAATGAAGATTGAGAATGATGAACTTTGGAATAAGATAAAAGAAGGAGAGCTTAAAGGATTATCAATTGAGGGGTATTTCGCTAATAAATTTGAACAAATGAATAAGAAACAACCAACAACAGAACAAATACTATCAGCTTTAAATGAGATAATACAAGAATCTAAAAAGACTGAACTAAAAGCAGAAAAGGTTGAATTAGGTTTAGTTGATGATATTGAAAAATTACATAAAGAAGCTTCTAAATTAAGTAGTGAAGCAAATGGCTCAGGATTAAGTGCAGTAAGAAAAGCAATACAAAAAGCAGATAAAGATTTTACTCAATTATCAAGAAAATCTGAAGATGGTATAGATAAGGCAGAAAAGTTTATTAAAGCAGCAAAAGAACTTGGAGTAGATTCTAAACAGGTTCAGGGTTATCTTAACAACTTTAAGAGTTGGGAAAATGATGCAGATTATTGGATAAAACAATTAAATGCTGATCAATATAACTAAAAATCAAATAAATAAATAACTATTCTATTATATTAAAAAAGAACCTATGGACATTAAAGAACAAATATTAGTAGCACTTGGCTTAAACAAAGCCGAAGATGAAATTAAATTAGCTTGGCAAGCAAAGTCAGAAGATGGCACAATCTTTGTTTCTACTGCTGAAGAATTAGAATCAGGCGTGGACATATCAGTCCTTACTGAAGATGGTACAACAATACCTTTGCCTATTGGCACTTATAAGACTGCTGAGGGAGTTTCTTTCAGAGTTGAAGAAGAAGGTGTAGTATCTGAGGTTATGGAGTCAGAAACAGAAGAAGAGGTTGAAGCATCTGAAGAGGTTGAAGAAATGGCTAAAGAAGATGACTATGATGAAGAAGCTGATGTAGCAGACTGGCAGGGTATGGAAAAGCGTATCAAGAACTTAGAAGATGCAGTTAGTGATCTTAAAAGACAAATAGGAGAAACAGGAGATGTAGAAGAAATGGCTGAAGAAGTAACTGAGCCAGGAACAAATCCTAAATCAATTAAAACTACTGAAGTAGTTGAATTTTCAGCAGAAGAAGAGTTAGAAAAACTTAAAGCTGAAAATGAAAAACTTAAAACGGAATTGGCAGCTAGTCCTGCTGATGCACCGATTAACACAAATAAATTTAGTTCTGACAATGCAAGACCTGTATTGTCAAGAAGAGAATACAATAAGCTTTCAAAACAAGAAAGATTTTTATACAATTTAAACAAATAATAATAATTAAAAAATAAAAAAAATGGCATTTAATGTAACATCAAATTTTGCGGGAAAAGAAGCGGGCGGCTATCTAGCGGCTAGTTTAAAAGAAGCAAGGTCGTTAGACTACTTAACACAAATTAATAATGTTCGTTATAAGAGCAATTTGCAAACTATGGCGGGCACATCATTATTGGTGGACAGCACATGCGACTTTACTGACGCGGGTACTCTTGCTCTTACTGAGAAAGTACTTGAAGTAAAGCCACTACAAATAAATATTGACTTATGCAAAAATAACTTAGTTTCATCATGGGAATCTTTACAGATGTCAGGAGCTTACGCTACACCTCCACCATCATTTGAAGACTATGTAATCTCTTACATGGGCGGAATTATTGCTGAAGGGGTTGAAAACTCAGTTTGGAGTGGAGTTACTGCTACAACAGGTGAGTTTACAGGATTCTTAGGAACAGCAGTAGGTTATTTACTACCAGGAGTTGACGCAACAGTTATTCAATCAACTGCTTCAGGTGCTTACTCAGCAGCTAACATAATTGCAAACTTACAAACTTTAACTGCTGACATGGCAGCTAATGTACCTGCAATTTTAGGTAAAGAGGACTTGCATATATACATGAACAATAAAACTTATGCTTTCTATATTTCAGCAGTATCTACATTAGGATATGTAAACGCTTACAACATGAATGGTGATTATGAGCCAGTATTTGAAGGGTACAAGATTGCAGTTTGTCCAGGTATGCCTGACAACCAAATGGTAGCGGCTCAAAAATCTAACTTATTCTGGGGAACAAATCTAGTGGATGACTTTGGAGATGTTGGAACAGGAGTTAGAATAGGTTTAATGGACATGGCGAATCTTGACGGTTCAGATAACATGAGACTTGTAGCTAGATTCTCAGGAGGTGTTCAAACAGGAGTTGGAGCAGATATCGTAAGACAATCGTAATAATACAAAGTAGGGGGCGTAAAAACCCCCTTTTTTTAACTTTTAAAACAATAAAATATGGCATGTACAGCACTTAGCAAAGGTAGAGGACTTGACTGTAACCGAATTTCAGGAGGTGTTAAATATATTTATTTCTCAGTATATGATGATTTTGCAAGATCTGACTGGGCTTATGCTTCAGGTACAGAGGGAGAAATAGACACTATTAACTTCCAAAGTTCTACAATATATAGATATGCAGTGCCAAGAGGTTCTACAACCGCAAACGAGAGTCTTACAGGCTCAGTTGAAAATGGTACTCTTTTTTATACACCTACTGTAAATATGGTTATAAACCGACTTACTAAAGAGGATCAAAATCAGATTAAACTTTTAGGACAAACGCAAGTTAGAATATTTGCACAACTTAATGCGACACACCCTGCAACAGGGAATGATGTAATAATCTGTATGGGGATGCACAACGGTATGTCAATGAACGCAGGAACTGCTGATAGTGGTGCTGCATTTGGAGATAGAAACGGATATACTTTAACTTTTGATGGGTTAGAAGCACAACCTTTTGCTATGTTAGAAGATGTAGCAGCAGGAGGGGCACCTTTTTCTAATGCAGGTATTACAGGTTTAAGTATAGTTACTTCTTAATCTTAATTAGTAGTTTTCATATATTTCTTGATTAGAGTGGTTTATGCCACTCTTTTCTTTTATATACCAAATAAATAATGACTTTTTCTATTATATAATATATGATACAAGCAATCACTGAAACTAACCTAACAACTTATTTACAGACTGAAGATAATCGTATAGACACTTCAGTAGGATCAGACAAAATAAGGCACTTAGTTAAGTTCACTAATGACATGGATAAGTCAGTTCAGTATGCTTATTCAACAGTTCATTTAATTTATGATAGATATACAAAGTTTGTATTTGATTATAATGCAACACCTGATGTTTATACTGGTAAAGTAAACTTTATACCGTCAGGATTTTGGAAATATGAAGTATATGAAGTAAGTTGGACAGGTGCAGTAGCTATTAGTGCAGGAAACGCACCTATTAATGAGAATGATATATTGCCAGTAGGGCCTACTCATGGCGTAGTTCAAGGTTTAATAACTAAAGGCAAAATGTATGTAGCAGATAAAGCAGGAACAGCACAAGTACAATATACACAAAGGCAAGAGCCTAGTGGAACTAATTATATATATTACGGACAATAAAAAATAAAAAATGGCAATAGAAAATGTACAACAACTCTTAACAGAGCAATTAGGTAAAAACGGAGGTACTGAGATATTCACAACAGCAGCCCAAACAAGCAAAGACTGGTATTGTGTTTACTTTCCTGTTGAAAGTGTAGTAGCTTCAATTACAGTAGCAGATGCAACTGGTGAAGCAGCTCTTCAAACGACTTTAGCAGCAGGAACAACTTTGTTTATGAATATAACCGCAATTACACTTACAAGTGGTATTGGAATAGGTTATCATGAAGGCGTTACAACATAAGACATGCTATCACTTAAATTAGGCATAAGTTTAAATAACATCAAAGCAGGTGGAGGTGGAGGAGGAGACCCTATCTCATCTATGGTAGCTGATTTCCAGTCAAGAGTAACAACTGATGGCGGAACTAACGAGGGTAGCTCTTGTTTAACCACTATACTAACCGACTTAAATGATATATCATGACATTATTAGATGATTCTAAAATAATTACTACTGCCAACTCTTTTAAAGCAGGAACTCTTTATAGTATTAAGCCTGATGACGCTAGTGCAGATTTTACTATAACTCGTTCTTCAACTGCTACAAGGATAAACAGTTCTGGCAATATAGAGTCTGTTGCAATAAATGCACCACAAATTACTTATTCAGGTGGTTGTGCCTCTTTTTTAGTAGAACCACAAAGAACAAATTTACATCTATATAGTGAAGAACTTGACAATGCCGCCTATCAAAAAAGTGATGTAACAGTTAGTGCAAATGCAGTAACTTCTCCTGATGGAACTACAAATGCTGATGAATGCGAAACAACAAGTAATGGCGCTCAATTATACCAACAAATTTCTTTAGCAGCGTCAACAACTTACACTTGGAGTTTTTATGCTAAAAAAGGTACTATGACAGATGTAGGTCAGCAGATTTATAATATGAATGGTGATGGAGAGTATGGAACTGGCGGTAAATATTACTCTCAAATTGGTGCTGATTGGACAAGAATATCTTTTACTTTTACAACTGGTGTTAACGGTGGAAACACACGCTTTTATCCTATAAATGCTTCAGGAGTTACTGGGTCTATATATTTATGGGGCTTTCAGATAGAACAGTATTCAGCAGACACTTCATATATTCCTACAACTAGCGGTTCAGTTACAAGAGTAAAAACAGTATGGGAAACAACAGGGCTTGGTTCCGTATTAAAACCAACAGAAGGAGTTTTAATGGCAGAGATAAGGTTTCCTCATGGAAGTACAGACATGGCTACAAACATTTTAAGTGTAAGTAGTGGTAATTTTACGAATATGGTAAACATAGGATATTGGGCTGGTTATTTTGCACAAGTAACTATGGGTGGCGCACACTTGATGTTTGCACTTGGAACTGGGCCTACTGTTGATACAAATTTTCATAAAATTGCTGTTAAATATAAAAGTGGTGATTGTGCTGTTTGGGTTGATGGAGTTGAAACAACCACTTCAACACTTACTGGTGCACCTACTGGAACAAATATAAATATTATTTCAGGCTCTTATGGTAACAGTAGTGGATTTTGGCCTTTCTTTGGTGAAATAAAACAGTTAGTGTACTTTGATAATATACTAACAGATTCTCAACTATTAGATTTAACTAATTAATATGAATATATATAAACTACAATACGATAATAAAGCACAAGCTGATGCTGACTTTTTAGACAAAGGAGTAACTCAAATAATAGAGGTTGAAGGTCAACAACACACAGCAAATACTAGCACAACTCAAGCAATAGTAGACTTAGGCAGAATAGTAGAAACACCTGGAACTTATGACCCTGATGGTCATGTAATTACACCGCCTGTTTATTATGATGGTGTATTTTACGATATAATGACTACTAAGCATATAGACTTTGGAGCTCATGCTTTAACACCTACTAAATGCGTACATGGCTTTGCAGGTTACAGTATAGATGCAAATGGAGATAATGTAGAACCACAACAATAATTATGAAAGATAACATCATTAATATTAATTTAGAAACAAGTACATCGCCGACTGTCGCTGAAGTAAGGGGTAAAGATTGGATCGAATACGGAACTGAAGATTGGAGAAACTTATATCCGCAGTTTATTATAGACTTATACTATTCAAGCTCAATAACTGCTGCAATCGTAAATGCAACTGCTGAAATGGTAGCAGGTGAGAATTTAATCATAGAAGATGAAAAAGATAGAAATGAAGAGGCTAGAGTAAAGCTTGAAAACTTTATGAATAGAGCTAATGGTAATGAAAGCTTACATGAAGTAATAAAGAAGTTAGCTTTTGATTTTAAACTTCAGGGTGCTTTTGCTCTTAACATAGTTTGGTCTAAAGATCGCACACAAATTGCAGAAATATACCATGTAGATGTTTCTAAGGTTCGTTGTGCAAGACCTGATGAATTTGGCAAGACTAAAGGTTATTACATTTCTGCAGACTGGTCAAACACTAGACAAAACAAACCATATTATGTTTCTTGCTTTAATGTTAATGATAGAACATCAGCTAATCAAATAATGTATTCAGGATTATATAGTCCTAATATGAACTCTTATTATACACCTGACTGGGTGTCTTGCACAAATTGGAGTCTTATAGATTCTAGAATTAGCGAGTACCACTTAAACAACATAAGCTCAGGATTTTCAGGTTCTTTTATGATTAACTTCTCAAATGGCATACCAACACAGGAAGAGAGATTTCAGATAGAACAAAGTATAACGGAAAAATTCACATCACAAAATAATGCAGGGAAGTTTGTATTGACTTTTTCAGATGACAAGACTAGAACACCTGAAGTTAATGCGATAAGTCCTGCTGATTTAGATAAGCAATATTTAGCACTTCAAGAATTACTAACTCAAAACATTTTATCAGGACACAGGGTAACTTCACCTATGCTAATGGGGATTAAGAACGACACAGGACTTGGCTCTAATGTAGATGAACTTAACTCAGCAGCAAACTTTTATCTTAATACAGTAGTTAAACCATTTCAAGATCAGATAGTAAAACAACTTAGAAAAATCTTTCAAGTTAATGATATGGATATGCCTGTAAACTTTGTACAGCTTAAACCAATTACTTTAGAGTTTACAAGTGAAGATTTAAAAGGCATTTTAACTGAAGATGAATTGAGAGAAGAAATGGGATTGCCACCTTTAGATGTAGAAATCAGAGAAGATTTTAGCAAAGTAGGAAATATAGATGGGAAGCCAGTATTTGACACAATAAAAGAAGCTGAGGCGCACGCAAAGACTTTAGGGTGCGAGGGGTACCATCCACACGAATACGAGGGCAGAACTGTTTACATGGCGTGTAAAGACCATTCTTCAGCAACAGAACTTGCAAAGTTTATTGAAGAATTTGGTGAAGATATACCTGAAGAGTGGGAATTAGTAGATGAAGAAAAAGTTGTAGATGAACACGCTGACTTTAATTTTGAAGAAGTTTTAAATGATGTAGCTAATGAAAAGATAGAATTAACTTCAACAGGTAGGGCTTTGCCTGGTAGAAAGTCAGATCAAGATGGTATATCTAAAAAAACTTATGACTATTTTAGAGTAAGATATGTATATGCTCAAGATAATTTTTTAGTAAATAAAACAGGACAAGAAAGACCATTTTGCAAACAAATGATGGGAGCTAAAAAACTTTACAGAAAAGAAGATATTGTAGCTATGTCAGGTAAAGTTGTAAACGACTATTACTATTCTAAAAACCAAAAAAGAAATATAGGTTGGGGACCTAAAGGTGCTTTAAAATATGATATATTCAAATTTAAGGGGGGGGGTAACTGTGAACATTTTTGGCTCCGCCAGATTTGGAAAACAGAATTAGGAAAATCAAGAACAACTAAGATAGAAGATGCTGATTTAATTGGATATACTAAAGCGGTTTCAGAAGGATTTAGACCTGAAAAGAATAGCCCATTAGTAGCAAAGCCACCAAAAAGAATGAAAAATAAAGGATTTTTAACACCAAGATAATTATGAGCTATGTACTTTTTATATCAGAACAGAAGTTAAAATCTTCGACTGCCGTAAACTTATCAGTTGATGTGAATTTGCTCTTGCCTTATGTAAGGCAGGCACAAAAGTTGTATGTTGAAACCAAACTAGGAACTGATCTTACACAAAAACTAAAAGACTTAATTACATTAGGTACAATAGGTAATGTAGGTAATGAAGCATACAAAACTTTAGTAGATGATTATATTGGTGATATGCTACCAAACTGGGCGTTTTATCATGCAGTTCCTTTTTTAAGATTTAAAATTGAGAATGGAAATATTTATTCTAAGACTTCTGAAACAGGAAACGCCCTTAGCACAGAAGAAGCTCAGCATTTAAGAGAAGAGGTAAGAAATACTGCTGAGTATTACACAGAGAGAATGATAGACTATGTTAGAAACAATACATCAAGCTTTCCTGAGTATTCAACTAATTCAGGTGCAGATGTAAGTCCTGACTCTAATGCCTACTATAATGGTATGAATCTTGAAAGACCAATGCAAAAAGGAACTAAATTAACTTTAAGAGATTTTCTAACTCCCGATTTAACTTAATGAAGAAATATTACAAGCCAAAAATAAAAAATATAAATAAACTTAAAACATACTTAAAAGATGCCACTGAAGCAGATAACAAAAGAAGTAGGAGAAGTGTTAGGAGTAAACAGCGTAATATTAAGCGTAACGACATTCACTAACCTAGAACTATTTTTAAAAATAATACTGTTATTAGTTACAATAGTTTATACTGTTGACAAGTGGTGGTATCATAAAAAGAAAAGATAATGCCTAAGAAACGCAAATTAAATAGCAATAATCCAAAGTATAACAAAGCAATAAAAAGTGAAATTAAAATGCGTAAAGAATTTGTTAAAGAAGTTAAAGGGTGTAAAATTTATAAGTCCTACTATCTCTAAAAACTCCAACATAAACCTTTTAATTCTCAGAGATACTTTTAGTGATGAAAGTACAATAGGAGAGTTATTTCTTAATGGAGAAAGATTTTGTGATACATTAGAACTACCTTATAAAGATAATCAAAGAAGTATATCTTGCATACCAGTAGGCGAATACAAAGTACGATTAAGATACCCAAGAGAAAGTGCTACTAGAAATTACTTGCACTTGCTTGTAGAAGATGTAAAAGACCGCTCTCATATTTTAATACACCGCGGAAATAAGCCCTCGCATACCCAGGGCTGCATATTAGTTGGGATGACAAGTCAACAAGACTTTGTTGGTAACTCTACTTTAGCTATGGATTTACTTATAAAAGAAATAATAAATTTGGGTGGCACTAATATTAATTTAATAATCAAAAATAAATAATTATGAAAGAATGGATTTTAGTACAAACTTTAAAAAAGGCAATTTCAAGTCGTAAATTTCTATATACTGCAATTGGCTGTATAGCGACTTTACTTAGCGACCATTTAGGTTTAAATGCTGATGAGGTTAAAAACATACTATTTAGTATAGCAGCACTTGTCTTAGGTCAAGGTATTGCAGATGGATCAAAAAAGTAATAATAGATTTAGATTAAAGCCGCATGAAATAGCGGCATTAAAAAAGATGCGAGAAGCTGACACTAGGAATATCCTAGTTGTTGGCGACTTGCATGAACCATTTTGCCTAGATGGTTATTTAGAGTTTTGTATAGAGCAGTACGAGGCCTATAATTGTAATCATGTTATAATGATTGGCGATTGCGTTGATTCGCATGGATTTTCATACCATGAGCCTGACCCAAATGGATTATCAGCAGGTAATGAGCTTGAATTAGCAATTAAAAAAATAGAAAAATGGCATAAAGCATTTCCTAATGCTGATGTATGTATAGGTAATCATGATAGAATGGCAGCTAGAAAAGCAATGACTGGCGGTATTCCTGCTCAATGGATAAAGTCTTACAACGAAGTTTTAGGAACCCCAACATGGAACTGGGTTGAGTCAGTAGTGTATGATGATGTCCTTTACGAACATGGAGAAGGGGGGCAAGCTCAATCAAAAGCAAAGAATAACCTAATGTCAAGTGTTTGCGGTCATACTCATACTGAAGCATACTGTAAGTGGTTTGTAGGAAAAAGATACAGAATCTTTGGTATGCAAGTAGGTTGCGGTGTAGATGCTTCAACTTATGCTGCTGCTTACGCTAAAAACTTTAAAAAACAAGCCATAGGCTGCTCAGTAGTATTAAACAATGGTACACTACCAATAAATCTTTTAATGCCCTTATAATGCACCTAAAAGACTCTACAAAGCTAACTCTACTCTACTTATTACTTATAGTAATAGTTTTACTTATTTCTCTTTAATTTTCTTGTTAACACTATAATTGTTAATAACTTTGTAAATAAAGTTGTAAATAATTGTGTCAATTAAAAATAATATGTATCTTTGCATCATATTAATCAAAACAAAAACAGATGTACTCAAATTTTAAAATGTTAGAAGCAACAAACAAAGAAGAAGCTATTGTATCAATATTAGATGTAATAGAAGAAAATCCATTATGGCTTAATAAAATTAATGATGGCTTATTTTTATTGGTAAAAAGTATTGAACCTGAACACAAAAGATTTTTATTAGAAAGGTCATTAGATGAACAAGTAATAGACTTGTTTGTTAAACTAAAAAAAGAATACTATCACTTTAAAGATTTTACACAATGGAATTACTAATTTGCGAAGATTACTACTTCTATAATAACGGAGTGTATAAAACAATAGAAAAACTATCACCTGAAGGTTGGTTTACAGATTTAAAAAAAGTAGAACCAAGTATTAGAATCTTTGGAACTAGAGAGCAGGTAGATGAAGCTCTTGATACTTATATTGAATTGACTGGTCTTAATCTTGATGAATCATTTGAATATAAAACAGAAGAGAAAGGCAGCTACTGGGAAGATATTGTATTTAGTGAAACAAGAAAAGACAGACCTACACTAAAAGAATACAATAAAGCTGTAAATAAGAATCTAGCAATATACAGAGAGAAATATAATAAACTAAATAATAACAAAGCATTAATAACAACGATATGAAAACAGAACTAATTAAAGAAAAATATAATAAATATGGATTAACTCCTGATGATATTTTTAAACACCAACACTATATAATTATAACAAGATCAGGAATTGATAAAATTCAAGCAATAGAAAATATTAGAATTAAATATGAATCTATTAAGTGTGAACCTAATTTTGCAGCAGTTAAAGCTACAGCAATAAAAGATGAACTTATTATTGAAACATTTGGTTCAGCTTTAAAAGGAGATTTCAAAAATGGAAATTGCAATACTTTTTATGTATTAGAAATGTCTGAGAAAAGAGCTATGTCAAGAGCAGTATTAAAATTAACTGGATTTTATGAGCTTGGTGTATTTGGAGAAGATGAAAGTGAAGATTTTAAAAGAAAATAGTATGAGGGGGTTTGGTATCAATATAAATAATAATGTCAGCAGTTATACTTTGTAAAGATATACGCCCCCTCTTTTTAATAATTAAAAATTAAATTATGGAAACCGCAATACCTAATAACAGTATAAACAAACCTTTAAGTGAAAGTGAGCAGCTTAGAACTGAAAACACAAGACTAAGGAAAAACAATTTAAATTTAAAATTGCAAATAATTAAAGAAAAAGAAAAAATATTAAAAATAATTAAGTACATTAAAAGTTACAAATAAAACCTAGTATTAATAAATTAAATAAATAAAAATGGAAGTAAAAGGAAAATTAGTTAAGATGCTTAAACTTGAAACAGGTGTAAGTAAATCAGGAAAAGAATGGAAAAAACAAACAGTTGTAGTAGACAATGGAGAAGAGTTTAATAACCTAATAGCAATAAGTGCTTTTGGTGAAGATAAAATTAAAGACTTAAATAAACTACAAGAAGGAATGACAGTATCTATTCTTTGTAATGTTTATTCTAGAGAGTATAAAGGTAAATATTATCACAATATAGATGGATATTGGTTTACACAAAAAGCTGAAAATGAGGACTTTGTAACTTCAGACTCAAATGAGAATGATTTGCCGTTTTAAAATGATACAA
>CESD01017330.1_pt1 | contig 28750 bp, 32 predicted proteins | sample 531191 | NCBI WGS metagenome assembly CESD01 (sample SAMEA2622021, study PRJEB7988) | marine metagenome | biome: marine biome (ENVO:00000447); feature: deep chlorophyll maximum layer (ENVO:xxxxxxxx); material: "saline water (ENVO:00002010), including plankton (ENVO:xxxxxxxx)" | depth 188 m
GTTTTCTTCGGAAGATAGAGAAAAGGCAAGTATAGCCAGTAAAGGAAACGATAAAAGAAAAACTCCAACAGCTGATATTCTGTGTGTAATTGAAGATATCCCAGCAATTGGGAGCTTAATTTTAAGTAAATTTAAATATCTTGGTGAATTCATCTCAAACTGGTATGCATTATAAGATTACTTTAAAACTTCTCAATGTCTTCTCACTCTTTTTCTCTTAGCTAATTGCTTTTTAGTCAATATATTTTTCTTCTCTGAATAAGGGTTTTTATTATTTTTAGTAATAATTTTTATGGGAATCCCTTTAAGGTTCTTAACTTTTCTGAAGTAATTTTCTAAGTACTTTAAGTACTGTATTGTAAGGCTATCTAAATTATTGCCTTGTATCTTTATTATCAAAGGACTTTGATTCACGAGGCTTACATATTTTAACTTTGGTCTAAATCTTCCTTTCATTGGTGGTACATTTTTCATAAAAGCTTCTTGAAAGATTTTATTAACATTTGAAGTGTCCATTTTATTTTTACTTCTTTTTACGAGCTTTACTAAAGCATTCAGTATTGATGAAGTGCCTTTATTATCTTTAGCTGAGAGATATTTTATTTCTATTCCTGGAGCAAATCTTAATTTTAGGTTTAAAGCTCTGGTTAGAATTGACTTGTCATACTTACTCAATAGATCAGATTTATTTATTCCAATTATTAGTGGCTTGCCCGAAGAAATTGTTAAGGAAATAAGATGTAAATCTTGATCTGTTAATGACTCCTTTCCATCCAATAAATAAATTACACCTGATGAGGAACGCATGCTTTTTATAGCATTTGTGACAGAAAAAATTTCAATATCTTGTGAAATTTTTGATTTTTTTCTTAAGCCAGCGGTGTCTATTAAAGATACCTCTCCAGACTTGAATTTAGTTATCTCTAAAACAGGGTCTCTAGTAGTTCCAGGGTTCCTTGAGACAATTGAACGATTACTTTTTAAAATTTGATTGAAAAATGTGGATTTCCCTGCATTTGGTTTTCCTAAGATACATATTTTTACTTCATTTTCTGTTGAAGAAACTTTTTCGATTCTTGAAGGAAAAACTTCGTTTATGTTATCTTTTAGCTCTTTGATTCCTTTTCCATTCTTAGCAGAAATTTTTATCAATTCATTTTTATTAAGTTTATAGAACTCATCTAAATTGTCTCTCGCACTCTTGAGTTCAGATTTATTAGCAACAATGAGATAGTTTTTATTTGATTTTCTTAGCCTAGTATTAATGTTTATATCGAGCTTATTCATTGGTTGACTTGCATCCAATAAGAAAATGAATCCATCTGCCTCCAGTATCGCTTCATTTACTTGATCTAAAACTAAGCTATTCATCTCAGAATCATTGTCTAAAATTCCCCCTGTGTCTACTAGCGTATAAGAGAATCCACTTACTGAAAAATTTCCATAAAGCCTATCTCGAGTTGATCCAGAGAAATCAGCAACAATTGCTTTTTCTTCTTTGATTAATCTATTGAATAAAGAGGATTTTCCTACGTTAGGCTTCCCTATAATAGCTATAACCGGTCCCATAATAATGGGACACTATCACTGCAAAAGAAAAAGTGAAAGTTTTCCGTTTCTATCTAGCGCTAAAACTTTGTCTTCAATCACCTCAACATTTATAAGCCCTTTTCTAGAAACTCTTTCACGGCCTAGCTGAGAGCCATCTTTTTGACTTATAAGATGCACAAAACCCTGAAAATCGCCTAAAACTATCAAGGATTTTAATCTTTTTGGAGAAGTTAATTCTCTAAGAAAAAAATCAGAATTTTTCCAAGAAATATTTCCATTAGTCTGCTCGTAAGCGGTTATGTTGTCTTTTTCATCCGAAATAAATACCTTGCCTCTTGAGGCTAAAACATCATCAGATGAAGAGGTTTTTTCTCTCCAAATAGTTCTGCCATTTCTGATATCTATTGCAGAAATATTCCCTTGATAAGATGCTACAAATGAGATTCCCGAAGAAAATGAAAAATTACCATCTATATCAACCAGTCTTCCAATCTCTGAGGTCTCTTCTGAGATGGTAACAGGAATTTCCCATTGGACTACTCCTGATCTTGGTTGAATTTTTGCAAAATTTCCGTTTCCAAAGCCTACAAAAAGAAAACCTTCATGAAAAGCAGGCTCCGAGGTTCCCCTCAAGGATAAATTTGATACTAAGCTTCTGTAATCCCATCTGAAATTACCTGTTTCCGAGTCCAATGCGGTAAGTCTCCCATCAACTGACTGAATTGCAACTATGTCGCCATTACTAACTGGAGGAGATAGAATTTCGCCTCCTATTGGAGTTTCCCAAATTAATTTTCCATTCTCTTTTGATAGGCAGTATACCTTGCCATTATCTGAGGCAAGAAATAAAGTATCTAGACCTTTACTTATTCCGGTAGAAAAAGACTTTGATAAATTTTTCTTCCAATTTATTTTTCCTTCCAAACTTATAGATTGAACTTCTCCAGAAGAACTAAACACATAAATGGAATTATTGTCATGACTAAGTTTAATTTTTCCTGATGGCAAATCTTTAAAGATTTTTTTAGTCCATTTCTTATTAAGAGAGAATTGTTCTGAAAAATTTTTAATAAGTTCATTAGGTTTAGGTTCTTCCTCTGCACCGTTTTCACACGCAAGGAATAATAATAAAATAATTAAACTGTATATAAGGTTCTGTGTCTTTTTCATTAATTTAAATTTGAAATTTTTAATTTAATAAAAGTCTCTTGAGCTTGATCAACTGATAATTCAAGAGCTCTATCATAGAATTCTCTAGCTGACTTTAAATCATTTTGATTTTTTAAGATATCTCCCAAAAAAATATATTTCTCTGAACCATAAGTAATGAAATCAAGACTCAATAATGATTTAGCTGCCTCATAATTTTCGATTTGTATATAAAGTTGAACTAACCTTAGATTTATGATTTCACTTAAAAAATTAAAATCCGAGCCTTTTTTATCTAAGATATTTTTTGCATGAATATAAGACTCAATAGCGCCTATTAAATTTTCTTCATCTGCTAAAAACTTTGCCTCTAATGACTTTGTAAAAACATAGTAAATAGAGTTTGGATCTATAGCCTCAATTTTTAACAAAGCTTCTTTGTGATCTGCTAAAGAAATTTCTGATCCTTCTGAAATTTTATTAAACAAATTAATGTAAATCTGAGATGAGTTCTCTGCCTTTTGGTCCTTTAAATGATTCCAATAAATAAAAGAAAAATATAATAGAGAAATTAAGATAAAGATAATCGAAACTTTTATATAATTTTCTTTTATCCAATTAAATAAAGACGTTAAATAGTTCATTGTTTTAGTTTAATAAAGTAATTAACTTCTCCTTATTTAATGATTTGTATTCTTTTTCTTTTTTAAGATTTTTTAATGTGTAGACTTTTTTATCAATTTCTTCCCTGCCAATTATAACCATGTAATCTAATTTTTTTTTAGAAGCTTTTCTTAATGCGTTCTTTAAATTTGTATCATTACCTAAAAATTGAATAGAATAATTATCTAAGCTCTGCCTTAACTCCTCGGCTAATTTAATTCCATTAAGAAAAAAAGCTTTGTCTAAAACGATAATTTGCAACTTTTTAAAAGCTTCAGTAACTGATGAATTAACACACAAAGACAACCTTTCAAGCCCAAAAGATAGACCAATAGCAGGGACCTCTCGGCCTCCAAGAATCTTAGATAAAAAGTCGTATCTTCCTCCTCCGCATATTGTTTCTTGAGATCCTATTTTGGAAGATTTCCATTCGAATACTAAATCATTATAGTAATCTAAACCTCTTACTAAGTTTTGATTGATCTTAAAATTTATACCTATAGACCCTAATAAACTTGTTATTTTCTCAAAATTTTCCATAGAAGATTTTGAAATTACATTTTTTATTTCAGGCGCCCCTAATACAATTTCTTTTATTTTTTTATCTTTTGAATCAAGAATTCTTAAAGGGTTTCTTGAAAGTCTTGCTTTATTGTTTTCGTCAAGATCTTTTTCATATTTTGAAAAATACTTTCTTAACTGCTCGGCATATTTTTTTTGGTCCTCTAGATTACCAATGGAATTAATTTCCAAAGTCACTGAATTGGAAATATTCAAATCCTTAAAAATCTTATTAGATATTTGGATCATCTCAATATCTATGCTGAAGTCAGATATACCATATGCTTCCAGACTCATCTGATTAAACTGCCTAGTTCTGCCTTTTTGAGGTCTTTCGTAACGAAACATGGGGCCTAAATACATTAATCTTTGAGATCCTTCATCTAACAAACCATTCTCAATAGCCATCCTCATACAACCAGCTGTACCTTCGGGTCTTAGTGTCATGGATTTTCCACTTTTACTACTGAAGGTAAACATCTCTTTGTTTACAATGTCAGAATCTTCACCGACAGTTCTAGAAAATAGTTCGGTTTCTTCAATTAATGGAAATCTTACTTCTTGATATCCAAAGCAAGATGAATTTTTTTTAAAAATGGATTCAATTGATTCATAATTTCTTACTTCGGATGGCAAGGAATCTGACATGCCTCTAAGTTTTTTATATTTTTTCATAAAGCTTAGACATCCTTAGCAATCAAATTATCTTTAGATAAATTTATTTCTTTTACTTTTTTTCTAATCAATTTTTCTAGATTATCAACTAAATTTTCATTTGATAATTTGTGGTCAGGTTTGCCATCGATATAAATCAAATTTTTAGGATTAGCTCCAGTAAGTCCCACATGGGCTGCTTTTGATTCTCCTGGTCCATTTACATAACACCCTATAACTGCAACATCAATAGATTCAGTAATATCCTCTAGTCTCATCTCGAGATCATTCATAGTTTTAACAACGTCAAAATTTTGCCTTGCGCAGCTTGGGCATGCAATAAAGTTTATTCCTTTTTTCCTCAGCTTGAGAGATCTTAAAATATCGAAACCAACCTTTATTTCTTCTGCTGGGTCAGATGCAAGAGATACTCTTAAAGTATCACCTATGCCTTCTTGTAACAATTGTGAAATTGCAATTGATGATTTTATAGTTCCCGACCTAAGCCCTCCAGCTTCTGTGAGGCCCAAGTGCAGAGGTTGATCTATTAAAGCGCTTATTTTTCTATAACTTTCCGTCATCATAAAAATGTCTGATGCTTTAATGCTAAGTTTAAATTCGTTGAAGTTTAATTTTCTTAATATCTCTACATGATTCATTGCTGATTCAACTAAAGCATCTGAATTTGGTTCTCCATACTTCTTTTGAAGTTTCTTCTCCAGAGAGCCCGCATTAACTCCAATTCTGATAGGTACTCCATGATCTTTTGCAGAAGACACCACTTGCTTAACTTTTTCTAAATTTCCGATGTTTCCAGGATTAATTCTCAAGCAGTCAGCGCCAAATTCTGCAGCTTTAATGGCCATCTTATAGTCAAAATGGATATCTGCTACTAAGGGCACACTCACGCTTTTTTTTATTTTCTTAAATGCCTCAGCAGATGCTAGATCAGGAACTGAAACTCTCACAATATCAGCTCCAACAGTTTCAAGGTTTTCAATTTGCTTAATGGTACTTGTAATATCTGTCGTAAGGGTGTTTGTCATACTCTGAACAGAAATAGGGTTATCGCCTCCTATAGGAACATTTCCCACATTTATGACATTAGTTTTTTTTCTTTTAATCTCTGATTGATTCAATTGTACTGTCATCTTTAAATTTAAAATGGGCATAATTAGTTGAGCCCTTTATGGCTTTAGAAAAATTTAATTTTTTACCATCAATGAAAATTTTAGTTGCGGGAGCGTACCCAACTTTAAAAATTATTGGCGATACTCCCTCTAAATTATAATTTCCTGTTTGCATTAATTCATATAATAATCTTTCTTTTTTATCAAAAACAACTATCCAGCTTTCGCCATCAATTATTATTTCAATTTTTCTAGTATTATTTTGAATTACCGAAGATGCTTCTTCAATTGTTGGAGACTCCTCTAAAAATATAGACCTATCTTCTTGTTCTGTATTTATTTCAATAGATCGAGGGTCTTCTTGAGTCTCAAAATCACTTATAAGGCTTTCCTCTTTAGAGTTGATAACTTCTTCTGCCTCCTCATATGAGAAAAAAAGATATAAAGTAAAAATTGTAAGCAAAAATAAAATAAGAACCGAAAATAGCCTTAATGGTGAGCTTATTTTTAGCTTATGAGTTAGGAAATCTAAAAAATTTATAATATTACTCGAACTCTCTTTATCTGAATCTTCTAACTCTTCTTCAATTTTACTTTTTAAAAAATTTTTATATTCTTTAAGAATCATGTTTGGATCAACATTTAAAAGCCTAGATAAGTTCTGAATTTGAGATTTGGTAAAGATTTCAGCAGGCAAATCATTAAAAGATCCTTGCTCGATTGCTATGATGTTCTTAATTGGGATTTTAGTTTTCGTTGATATTTCTTCTAAAGAAAGACCAGAATTTTTTCTGCTTTCTATAAGCTGAGATTTCCAGCTTTCATTCATAACTATACAAATAATTCTGACATGATTTCTATTTCTCTTGCTGAGGACTCAGATGAATCTGAGCCGTGAACAGCATTTTTTGAAATAGATTCAGCGAAAATCTTTCTAATTGTTCCATCAAATGCTTCTTCAGGATTTGTAGCTCCCATAAGATCTCTATACCTTTTAATACAATTTTCCCCTTCTAAAATTTGAACAACTGCTGGGCCCGATGTAATGAATTTAACTAATTGCATAAAAAAAGGCTTTTCAGCATGTTCTGCGTAAAACTTTTTTGCAACCTCAAGAGATATTTCTGTCTTGACAGAGTTTATAATTTCTAATTGATTTGAAGAAATCATCCTATTTATTTCTTCAACATGTCCACTAGCCACAGCATCAGGTTTAATTATGCAAAGTGTTCTTTCGTTATCCATATTACTTAATCTTTCTCGTCTATCCACAATGACTGAATAGCCTCTAAAACTCTTTCGTTACAGTGCTCCTTCTGTCCCTCAAAACTTTCTAAGTCCATCACCATATTCATAAGGTCTGTAAATAACAAACTTTCCGGCTCTACATCAGGATGTTTTTCAATAAGGGAATCAACTATTTCAAAAGTATCAGTCCAGATCATTTTATAGTCAATTTATATTCTGCCTTATGCCTTAACAAAGAGATTGGAGTCAAAATCGAAACTTTCTCCGCATCCACATTCTGCAGACACATTTGGGTTTCTGAATACCAAGTCCTGATTCAAGCCATTTTTAACATAATCAAGCTCTGTTCCTTTTAAAAAAATAAAGCTATTTTTTTTAATATATAAGTCAACGCCGTTTATGTTTGCATATAAATCTGTTGAATCAACTTCGTCTACCAGATCTAAATCATAAGCATAACCTGAACAACCTGAATCCTTTATAGACAACCTTACGCCTTTTGATTTCTTTGAATCAACCATCGAAGATAAATGCATTGAAGCACTATCTGTTATTTTAAAATCAGCAGAAGAAATTTTAATTCCCTGTTTGGCGTTTGATTTTGGGTGATTTTCTGAGACCATATTTATAGTATATTTTGGTATTTCTATTGTTAAATCTTCTTTCTCTACAATTGATTGACAGCTTAATCTTGAACTTTGTTCTAATCCCCAAGCCTTGTCTAGTAAATCTTCTTCTTCATCTGTCGATTCATTTAAAGATTCAAATCCTTCTTTGAATACAACATGACAAGTAGTACATGCACAAGATAATTCACACGCATGTTCAATTTCTATACCATTATCTAAAAGGTTTTCACAAACAGACTTTCCTGTAGTGGCCTCAAAGGTTGAGCCATTTGGACATAATTCTGAATGTGGTAAAACTTTTATTTTTGGCATCAGTCATTATTTCTTCGTTTCTTAAAATCGTCTATTGCCTTATGAATTGCTTCCTCTGCTAAGACGCTACAGTGTATTTTAATCGCTGGTAATTCTAAAATATCAACTATTTCTTGATTAGAAATGTTTTGAGCTTCTTCTAGAGTTTTTCCTTTAAGCATATCAATAAGTTCTCCGCTAGAGGCAATCGCTGAACCACATCCATAGGTTTTAAACTTTGCATCAACTATTTTATTTGCACCATCAATATTCTCACACTTGATTTGAAGTTTCATTACATCTCCACAAGCAGGCGCACCAACAATACCTGTCCCAACTCTATGAAAATCTTTGTCACCAGGCTTCCACCTTCCGACACTTGCAGCCTTAGGATCTTTTAAAGTTTTTTCAAACTTATCTACAACTTTATTTGAATATGCCATTATTTCACCTCTTTAAATATTAGCTAGCCCACTCTATTTTGCTTAAATCGATACCGTCAAGATACATCTCCCAGAGTGGTGATATTTCTCTTAATTGCTCAACCGATTTTTTAACCAAATCTATAGCCGAATCAATTTCTTTTTCACTAGTGAATCTACCAAACGAAAATCTTATAGAACTATGAGCTAACTCATCAGGACGCCCTAAAGCTCTTAAAACATATGAAGGCTCTAAACTTGCTGATGTACAAGCTGATCCTGAAGATACAGCTATATTTTTAATTGCCATCATTAATGACTCACCTTCAACATAGTTGAAAGACAAATTAAAAATTCCAGGGTATCCTTTTTCCAGATTTCCATTTACATAGATTTCTTCCATATCTTTCAGACCATCATAAAATCTATTTTTCAGGAAACTAATTTTTTTAAAATCTTTGTCTAATTCATCACGAGCAATTCTGAACGCTTCACCCATGCCAACAATCTGATGTGTTGGTAAAGTACCAGCTCTAATGCCTCTTTCCTGGCCTCCCCCATGAAAAAGAGCCTCAAGCCTAACTCTAGGCTTCCTTCTAATAAATAAAGCTCCAATTCCTTTAGGGCCATATATTTTATGAGCCGAGAAAGACATTAGATCTACTTTCAAGTTGCTGAGATCAATAGGAATCTTTCCAGCACTTTGTGCAGCATCAACGTGGAAGAGAACGCCTTTTTCTCTGGTTATTTCTCCAATTTTTTCTATATCATTTATAACACCAATTTCATTATTTAGGTGCATTAGAGATACTATAGTTGTGTCTTCTCGAATTGCATCAGAGACTTGTTCTGGCGTGATATTTCCAAATTCATCGGTTTCTAAATAGGTAACTTCGAAACCATCTTTTTCCAATTGCCTGCATGTATCCAAGACTGCTTTATGCTCAATTTTAGATGTAACTATATGTTTACCTTTATTCTTATAAAAGTTCGCAGCGCCCTTAATAGCAAGATTATCTGATTCGGTAGCTCCTGACGTAAAGATTATTTCTCTGGGGTCACAATTAACTAGCTGAGAAATATTTAGCCTTGATTCCTCAATTAATTCTTCAGCTTGCCAACCATAAGAATGAGATCTTGATCCAGAATTACCAAATGCTCCATCTATAGTTAGGCATTCCTTCATTTTCTCAACAACCCTGCTATCAACTGGTGTTGTAGATGCATAATCTAAGTATGTAACTTTACTTGGAAAGTTTTCAGTTTCAGTTGTTTCGATATCCTGCTTGGGTTCGAATTTCTTTTTGAGTTCGGCAATTATTCTTTCTCTAGAAACAATAGCTTTTTCTAGGTCACTTTGCCCAGTTGATTTTCTTAAATCATATCCTAGTTCAGATCTAAGAACAGATGGAACTGCTAGTTTTACCCACCACACATTATTTCTTTTGTAGAGATATTTCTTATCCATGGAGAGGATTGTACCATAATAGCTACTATTTAATAAGGTACAGTCGATTTCTTTAATTTTTTGAATAAACTTATTATTTTTTATGCAAAAAAATTATAAAAAATATTATTTTAATTATTTAAAAATTAATTTATTAAATAAATTGCTTTTTTAGGTAATGTTTTAATATATTTTACTAAGACTTAAATAAATATTGGATTTTATATCCTATTAGTTAAGCCCAAATTTCCTCATCAGTTGGTACTTCCTTATCAGGAATAATTTTCCCAATTCGAGATACATTCATTAGATGTTTATAGTCAAGATTCTCTGAAATAGAATTGCCTCCCCAAGAACCACAACCAAGAGTTGTTGTTGGGGCAAATCCGTTAGTTAATGAACCTCCGGCTGTTGTAGAACTCGGTTGATTTACAACGAGACGACTAATTGGTAGCTCAAGTCCAGCTTTTTCTATGTTTTTGTCATCATTTGAATGCAGAGCAGCTGAATGTCCAGCTCCTTCTACTAAAAGATTGGCTTTAGCCATTAATACTGCCTCTTCAAAAGTTGAATAAGGCACTATTGCAATAACTGGGCAAAGCTTTTCTTTTGCAAGAACGTCTTCAGTTCCGGACCCATCGGCGGGAAGCAATATAAGCCTTGCAGACTCAGGAATATCAATCCCTGCCATCTTTCCGACATCAGTAGCTGATTTCCCTACAACATCTTTATTCAAATACCCATCTTGAAAAACTACATCTCGTAACTTCTGTATTAGTTCTTGATCGTTTGTAAACCATACTTTGCCTGTATTAGTAAATAATTCTATTGTTTTATCAAAGTTTTCTTCTGGTGCGAAAACAAACTGTTCATGCGAACATATAATGCCATGGTCAAAAGATGCTCCATCTACTATCTTTTCAACAGCGCCTTGTAAATCCACATTTCTATCAATAATTACCGGTACATTTCCTGCACCCACTCCAAAAGAGGGTTTACCAGAAGAATATGCAGATTTAACCATTGCCCCTCCACCAGTAGCTACAACCACATCAGCTGATTGCATAAGTTCTTGAGTCTTTTCAACAGAACCATTAGTTACTACCTGAATAAGATCATCAGGGCCATTATGAGATTTTACTATCTTCATAAATTCAAGAGCTAAATATTCTGCACATTTCTGTGCTTTTGGGTGTGATGCAAAAATTACAGAATTTCCGGTTTTAAGTGCAAACATGCCGTTACACATCGGAGTTACGATAGGATTTGTGACAGGTGTGACAGCAGCAACAACACCCATTGGTTTAGCAACAAATACAAGATTAGTATCGGTATCTTCGCCAATAACTCCTCTCGATTTCTTATCCTTTAGGTTATTCCATATTACTCGTGCTTTACCCTTATTTTTAAGAATTTTATCTTCATAAGACCCCATGCCAGTCTCATCTACAGCCATTCTTGCCAATGGCTCAGCGTTATCAAAGACAAATTTACCAATATCTCTAACAATTGCATCTACTTGTTCTTGTGTGAATGATTCGTATGCCTCCTGAGCAATGCGTGCTTTTGCAACAAGATCTTTAACTGGTGAATCTTCAGCTACTGGGGACTCTGCCATACTCATTTTTAACTCCTTCTCAGTATAAATTCTAATATGAAATTATAACTTATAAAGTTAGTACAAAAAAATTAGATACCTTTTGATTAAGGTTTTTATAAAATACATTCCTAATTAAAATAATTTACAATTTTGAGCTAATTCTTTTTAGGTCCTCATTCAAAATCTTATCATTTTCACTATAATCAATAGGACAATCTATAACATGAACACCAGATGTATCTAAACATTTTTCTAAAGTATTTTTTAAATCTTGAGCATCAGTTATTCGATATCCTTTTGCCCCATAAGCATCTGCATATTTTACAAAATCTGGATTTTCAAAACTTAAGCCATAATCAGAAAATTTCATATTTTCTTGTTTCCACTTAACCATTCCGTAAGCTTTATCATTAAGGATAACCACAGTAAGATTGACTCCTAATCTTACGGCCGTTTCTAGCTCTTGACTATTCATCATAAAACCCCCATCGCCGCATACAGAAATCACTTTTTTATCTGGATAAATCATAGCTGCGGTAATAGCTGAAGGAAGCCCAGCTCCCATGCTAGCTAAAGCATTATCTAAAATAACAGTATTTTGATGAAGAGCGGGGTATCCCCTGGCAAACCAAAGTTTATATACTCCATTATCCATCGTAATAATTCCATCTGCTGGCATAGCATTTCTTATTTGTCTTACCAAATATGGGGGAAAAATTGGAAACCTTTCATCTTCTCTAATTTTTGTAGAGTGATTCAGGTGCGCTTGTCTTGTTAAAAGCATTTTTGAAAAATCCCATTTTGGATTAATTTTTATCTTTTCCTTTATTTGCCATATGGCATTGGCAATGTCGCCTATAACCATTAATTGAGGAAAATAGATTCCATTGATGTTAGCGGCTATATGGTCGATATGAATGACTTTTGTACCCTCTACTTCACGCATTATAAAAGGTGGTTTTTCATAATTATCTTGTCCAACAGTAATGATCTGATCTGATTCTTCTATTGCTCTGTGCACAAAGTCTCCATTACTTAGGGCTGCACATCCAAGAAAATTTTCATGTCTTTCGCTTAAAGCCCCTTTCCCAAGCTGCGTAGTTATAAATGGGATTTTAGTCTTTTCTACAAATTCCAAGAGCATTTTACTTGTGCTAGTTCTATTGGCTCCACCACCTAAAACTAAAATAGGTCTTTTAGCTTTTTCTATTAACTCAACAGCTTGATCTATTGATTTTTCATCTGGCACAGGTCTTCTCACAATACTTTTTAGCAAAGGCCTTCTTCTTGTTTCTTCGCTTGCAATATCCTCGGGCAATTCAAGGTGTACTGCTCCTGGTCTTTCTTCTTCTGCTAACCTGAAAGCCTCTCTCACTTCAGGAGCAATCATGTTTGCAGAACGTATTTGATGAGTATATTTGGTAATTGGCTGCATCAAATCTACAACGTCTAATATTTGGAATTTTCCTTGTTTAGTATTTTTGATTGGTTTTTGACCCGTAATCATTACTAAAGGCATCCCTCCTAGTTGAGCGTAGGCAGCCGAAGTAACTAAATTTGTAGCTCCAGGGCCTAAAGTTGTTAAACATACTCCAGCTTTTCCAGTCAACCTGCCATAAGTTGCAGCCATAAAACCGGCGCCTTGTTCATGTCTGGTCAGAATTAATTTTATTTTGTTTGATTTGCATAAGCATTCAAGAAAATCAAGATTTTCCTCTCCTGGAAGTCCAAAAATATACTCTACGCCTTCTTCTTCGAGACATTTGATAAAAAGTTCTGCGCCTTTAATTTTTTTTTGGTTCTTCAAAAAGCTCATTTAAATGTTAAGTCAGGTCAATGCCAATTCTATGCGCTATTTCTTGGTAAGACTCTACTAAATCTCCTAGACCTAGTCTAAATCTATCTTTATCAAGCTTTTTCTTTGTTTCCTTGTCCCAAACTCTGCAACCATCTGGGGTAAATTCATCTCCTAGATAGATCTTTCCTTCATTTTTACCAAATTCTAATTTGAAATCCACTAAAATTAAATCAGCGGAATCAAAAAGCTCCACTAAATAGTTATTAATTTCTAAAGTAAGTCTTTCTAAGATTTTTATTTCTTCTCTATTGGCCCAACCAAAGGCGACAATGTGATTATCATTTATCATTGGGTCGCCCAAATCATCATCCTTGTAGAAAAATTCAAAAATAGGGTCTTGAAATTGTTGTCCCTCTTTTAGTCCAAGTCTTTTACATATGCTTCCTGCAGCAAAGTTTCTTACTACACATTCAATCGGGAACATTTCTAAAGCTAAAACTAAGCTTTCTTGTGGACTTAAATCTTCTAATAAATGACAAGCTACTCCTTTTGTTTCAAGATATTTCATTACATGGCTATTAAATCTATTATTAATAGTTCCTTTACCAGCAATTTGTTCTATTTTTTTTCCGTCAAACGCAGATGTATCATCTGTAAATTCCATCACTAATTTGGAGTTTTCTTCAGTTCTATAAAGTATTTTTGCTTTGCCTTTTGTTAGTAAGTCTTTTTTTTCCATAATATCTACGATAATGCTTGGTTAATTTGAGAAATTATATCCTCTGAAATTTCTATATCCTCTGAATCTAGATTAGTAAAGATCAAACATTCATTTGATTTTAATTCTTTGATGATAAGTTCAACTTCTTTGGTATCAGGACCCCTGTCTAAAATGGTTCTATTTCTTTTTACTTCTAGAAAAAACTTACCCTCATCCCTATTCTCATCTATTACATTAAGTCCTGCAAGTTGTAATGACCTTCTTGTTGCAGCCCATGCTCTAGGAAAATTTATTCTTAGTTTTATTTTAGTAAAACCATCTACATCTGAAAAAACTTCCGTCTTATTACTTGCATTTAGGTTCAGGGCAACCAAAGAAGTGCCCGTAATAGGACCAGTAGTTGAAAGAAATTCATAAAATTCTGAGGTCAGGACCTCTAAATTGCTTTGGGATAAAGGGAGTATCTCCCAAGAACTATCTCTTTTAAAGAGCTGTGATAAAAATATCTCAGTACTTGATTGTTGAAGGCCTCTTTCTATTTTGAAGGTATATTTTGATTCTAATCCATTAAATTCAAAACTTTTTGTTTCAATAATCCCCAAATCAGAATTTGTTGTAGCTAAATCTATTTTAGTATTAGTTTGTATAAATTGTTCTGTCATTGGCCAAGCTGTGCTCGGTTCTAATCCCAGATAAACCCATCTAATTTCCCCTAACTTATGTAATCTTATTTCGTTTGAAGAGGCTGCAGAAAATAATTGCCTAGGTCTAGGAGTATCCTTTTTGCTTGTTTCTTCAAACTCACTTAAAGGAATTGGATATAAATCTTTTATAAATGATTTATCTTTCAAAACCTTTTTAGCTTCTAAAAGAGAAATTGATTTAGCCTCCGTTTGTTTTACATCAACTTCATTTTTTTTTAATGGGCTTACTGAACAAGAAGAAAGTAAAAAAATTATAATAAATATTTTGTATTTCATAAGTTAAGTAAATTTAAGTTTTGTAATGATTTTTCCACTTCTTTTTTATGCATATTATCCAACTCTACTAGAGGAAGACGAATCCCTTTCTCAATAATACCCATTTTATATAAAGCCCATTTTACAGGTATGGGATTAGACTCGAGAAATAAACTTGCATTTAATTCAGTTAAGCTTTTGTCTAATTCTTCAGCTTTAGATAAATCAGTACTTATTAATTCACAGATATCCGAAACAATTTTTGGAGCGACATTGGAAGTTACGGAGATTGTTCCATGACCGCCATTTTTCATAAATTCAAATGAAGAAAAATCATCTCCTGAAAACAGAAAAAACTCTCCTGATTCTATCTTAAGCCTGCACAATCTTTTAAGATCTTTGAGATTATCTAGGTCTCCAGTAGCATCTTTTATGCCAATTATATTTTCATGGGAGGCCAATTTAGCTACAGTAGGTGACTCAATAAAGCTAGCAGTTCTTGATGGGACGTTATATAAGATTTGTGGGATGTCTACTGAATCAGCTATTTTCATATGATGTTGGTAAATTCCTTCCTGAGGAGGTTTATTGTAATAAGGAGATACCAATAATGCTGCAGAAGCGCCAACATCTTTAGCTGCATTTGTTAAATGAATAGCTTCATGAGTTGAGTTAGCTCCTGTTCCAGCTATAACTGATACTTTTCCATTTGCCTTTTTTACAAAAAATTCTATGATTTTAATATGGTCTCCAATATCTATAGTTGCCGACTCACCTGTTGTTCCAACTGCTACTAAACCTTTTATTCCACTTTCTATTTGAAAATTTATTAAGTTTTCTAGAGCATTAAAATCTAAATCACCTGTTTCTTTCATAGGTGTTACTAATGCGGTTATTGAGCCTTCTATAGACATATCATTTTTCTCAGCAGTAATTCTTGGTAATATTATATTAGAGAAATTTAATTTTAATAAAATAATACTTATGAAAATAGGAAAAAAAATAAAGAATTTCAAAGCAAATATTACAGGCAATGAATCTTTTGATCTTTCAAAATTTAAAGGAAAAAATCTGGTCGTTTACTTTTATCCAAAAGATAATACTCCTGGTTGTACAACCGAAGGTGAAGATTTTAGAGATAAATATAAATATTTTAAAAAGTTAAATACTTTAATTTTTGGAGTCTCTAGAGATAGCATAAAAAGCCATGAAGGTTTTAAGAAAAAATTTAAATTCCCTTTTGATTTAATATCTGACGAAGACGAAAAAGTGTGTAAGATTTTTGATGTTATCAAAGAAAAAAATATGTATGGAAAAAAATATATGGGAATAGAAAGAAGTACTTTTATTATTGATAAAGATGGAAAATTAAATGCAGAGTGGAGAAAAGTAAAAGTTAAAGGACATGTTGATGAAGTCCTTGAGTCTATAAAAAAGCTAAACTAAATCTCAACTTCTTTTTTTGGCCAAGAAGTATATATAGCTCGAATAAAGGTTGCGATAGGTACGGCAAGTAAAAGTCCCCAAAAACCCCATATTCCTCCAAAGATTAGAACAGCTACCATTATAACTGCTGGATGAAGGTTGACTTCTCTTCCAAGTAATAAGGGCATCAAAACATAGCCATCTAAAGCTTGAATTACTAGATAACTTAAAAAATAAATATAAAATTCTGTTTCAAGACCCCACTGAAATAAACCTATAAGCAATACTGGAATAGTGACTAAAATAGCCCCTACAAAAGGAATTAGAACAGATAATCCAATTAAGCTTGCCAAGATAAAAGCATAATTTACATCTTGAATGTAAAAAACAGCCCATGTGATGGCAGTTACAATTACCATCTCTAAGCCTTTACCTTTCAAATATCCATAAAGCTGCTCATCTAGATCAATCCAAATTTTTGATAAAAGTTCTCTTTTTCTTGGCAGTAGAGATGATAAATATCCTAAAAAGACCTCTTTATCCTTCAAAAAAAAGAACACTAAAATAGGTACGATGATCAAGTAGAGTAATGCATTCATTACTGCAGAAAATCCCGAGTTAAGTTGTCTAAGGACGCCCTCAATTAAATTTGGCAGGAATGATAAAGCGTTTGAAAATGCTTGATTCAACTCATTTGAAGAAGATAATTCAGGATTGCTTGCAATCAAATCTTTGAAAAATAAATTCACAGAATCTACTATTTGAGGAATTTCTGCAATTAACAAAACTATCTGTCTTGAAATTAAGGGAAGTATTAAAAATATTGCTAAGTATGTTAGAAAAAATACTAAAAGAGAAATTGAAAGCGAAATTAACCTTGTGAATCCCCTTTTTTCTATATTCACTAATATTCCGTTAAACATATAAGCAAAAAAGATGCTTATTAAAACTGGGGCAAGAATTCCCCCAAAGAAGTATAGAAATACTAAGAAGGTTAAGATGATGAATAGTGCAGCATATTGCTCCTCTTCAAAAAAATAACGCTGAAAAAAGTTTTTTAGATAATTAAACATATAATAGTTCTTACAGATTTGAATTATACTTTCAAAATGGTTAATAAATTAATTTTTATTTTAAGTTTTGCGATTTTTCCAACGGCTTATTTAGGTCAAAATGAAGATCTACCTGTTCTAGGTGATTACTCTTCAGCTTCCATCTCTCTCTCAGGAGAATACGAACTTGGCAGGCTCTGGTTATCAATGTACAGAGGATCAACAAAAGAATTCAAGGATCCTATGATAAGAACTTACTTGGAAGACTTAATTTATAGAATCTCAGAAACAAGCGAAGTAAGAGATAGGAGATTTGAATTCATCGTCTTGGAAGATAAGGCAATAAATGCTTTTGCTGCCCCAGGAGGAATCATAGGGATAAATCTTGGAATGTTTTTGTACACAGAAAAAGAAGGTGAATTAGCTTCTGTTATGTGTCATGAACTTGCTCATTTAAGTCAAAGACATTATGCAAGATCCCAGAACAGAGGATCTCCCCTTGCAAATGCATTGATGATTTTAGGAAGTATAGCTGTTGCAGCTGCTTCGGGAAATCCTCAAGCAATAGCTATTGCTCCCGCTGCTATGCAACAAATGTCTATTAATTACACAAGAAGTAACGAAAAGGAAGCCGATAGGATTGGCTTTAATAATCTTGTAAAAGCTGGGTTCGACCCTGATGATATGTCGATGATGTTTCAAAGAATGCAAAAAATGTATCAAACTGAAACACAAGAAGAGTTTTCATATCTTATGACACATCCTCTGGCTAGTGAAAGATTGACAGATATGAGAATAAGGGCAGAAAAGAATAAAAAAATAACTTCAAATAATACTTATAGAGATAATCTTGATTTTTATCTAATGCAAAAAAGGGTAGAAGTTTGGGCAAGTGAAGATTTAAATAAATTAATCAACAAATATAAGAAAGAAATAAAATCTAAAAACAAAAATATATCTATCTCAAGTAAATATGGGCTTTCTTTGGCTTATAAAGAAACAAAAAAATTTCAAGAATCTTTTACATTGATGCGGGAATTAGTATCTAGAATGAAAAATAATCTAGTTCTTGAAACTAGTTTAATGGAGATACATATTGAAGATAAAAACTATTTTGAGGCAATTTCCCTTGGTAAAAGTATTATTGAGATTCATGAAAATAATTACTCTGCAACAATGATGCTAGCAGATGCCTATATGGCTAATGATCAGCCTGAGGATGCAGAATTAGCTCTAAAAGAACTGGCTAAATCAAGACCAACTGATCCAGCTATCTGGTTTAAATTAGCTGAAGCTCAGGGCTTGTCTAATAATATTTTAGATTTACATAGATCTAGAGCGGAATTCTTTATACTTACGGGTAGGCACGATGCCGCCATTTTCCAACTCAAAGAAGCGCTTGCTTTGTCTAAAAACCTTTTTGAAATTAGAGAAAGTATAATAAGAAAATTAGAAGAAATTTTTGCTGCCAAGAGAGCTATGAGCGAACTATCTTAAACTGGAAATAAGTTTGAAAAGTCCCTTCCCGAAAGAATATGCAAATGCAGATGGAAGACCGTTTGACCAGCCTTTTCTCCATTATTTATTACTATATTAAATTCATCTGATATCCCGAGATCTTTTGTGATATTTTTGATTACTAACATCAAGTGTCCTAACAAATTTTGATCTTCAATATCTATATCTGAAAGTCTTGGAATAGGTTTCTTAGGAATGACTAATAAATGGACTGGAGCTTTAGGAGCTATATCTTCTATCACAATGCACAAATCATCTTCATAAATAGTCTTTGAGGGAATTTCCTTATCTATTATTTTTTGAAAAATAGTCTTATCAGGCATTGACTAATTTAAACCCAAAAAAAGTAAAAATAATACATAAAATAGAAATTAAAATTGCAAAGACTAAAGAAACAAAAAAACCATTTTCACTAAAGTAAATTAGGAATTCTTTTGTAAATGCAGAGAAAGTTGTAAAAGAACCAAGAAATCCAATAACAATAAAAGTCTCTGAAAATCCTTTGTTATGAAGATTTAATCCATAACAAATTCCCATTAAAAAACATCCTAATATATTTACAGTTAGCGTTCCAACTGGAAGACCTATAAAAGATATTTTTGATAAAAGATCGCTAATTAAGAATCTTGAAATAGCCCCAAAAAAAGCACCTGAACCTATGTATAAAAAAATCATTAAATTTTTGGTGGGTCGTATAGGATTCGAACCTATGACCAATTGATTAAAAGCCAACTGCTCTACCAACTGAGCTAACGACCCAAAATAAAAGAGAAGATTATACCTTTATTGTTCTCTAAATTTAATCAAATCTTGGTTAGCTAATACAGCTGCTCCTGATTCAGGGTAATTGCTTATTGTTTGATTGAAATAAAACTCTGCTTCATCTAATTGCTCAAGACCTATTAAGGCTAATGCTATTTTGTAGTTTGCATCTGGCAGCCTAGAATGATTATCAAATTTAGATAAAAACGATAAAAAGATCTCGTAAGAGTCTTCGTACATCTCTTGGACTAGATATATTTCTCCCAGCCAGAAATAGGAATCACCTGAATAATTTCCTTCTGGATAAGAGAGAATTAATAACCTAAAGTTTTCTGCCGCTTCTGAGTATCTAGAATTATCAAGAAGTTTCATAGAATTTGACCATAATTCAAATTCGCCAGTATCAATAGTCTCGTCTACCAGCCCCGCTAAAGGATTAATTCCTTCAATAACTTCTCCCTTCTCAGAATCTTTTTCATCTGATTGAAGAAGAAGTTTAGTTTCTAAAAGATGTATTCTTTTATCCAGATCAACATACCTTATCTGATTAGATTTTTCTAAACGCGAAAGATTAAGTGAATTAGTTTCTAGAGTGGCTGTGAGATTTTGCAACTCAGCCTTTAAAGCATTTAATTTATCTAAAAGCAGAGCAAGAGATTCGTTTTCATTTGTTATAGCTGGTGATGCAAAAAGAATCCCAGAAAAAATTACTAAAGGTATTCTTAAATTCAATTTAGTATAAAGAGATTTCTACTCTTCTGTTTTGAGCCCAAGCACTTTCATTGGATGCTCTAGCTAGTGGTTTTTCCTCGCCAAAACTTACTACTTTAATTTTTTTACCCGGAACTCCTTTAATAATTAAAAAATCCCTTACCTCAAGAGCCCTTCTCTCTCCAAGAGCTAGATTATATTCCCTTGTTCCTCTTTCATCACAGTGGCCCTCTAATCTTACAACTTTTGCATTTCTGATATATGGAAGAAATTGTTCTAGATTATCTTTATCACCCGCATCAAGACTAGATTTATCAAAATCGAAATATATTTTACCTTCTAATCCAGTTTCAATTTCCTCCGATTTTAAATATTCTTCACTAGTTGCCGAAGCATAATTTACTTCATTTACAGAATCCGAAACGGTTGATGCGCAAGAATATACCTGGCATAACATTGCAAGAATAAAGATACTTATTGGTTCCATTTTAAATCTCCTCATAAAATCTCCTGACCCTTTTTAACGGTCACATTATACTATCTATTTAGACTGTGGAAATTTAATTAAGTTTTAATTAGATATTAATGGAGACCAAGCAGGCTCAATAACTGAACCATCTTTAACGGGTAAAGAAAATCTTGATTTGCCATTTAATGTTATTCCTCCTAAATAGCCTTGTGTGCCTCTCTTAGTCGCATAAATAATAATATTCCCATTAGGAGATATAGTTGGTGATTCGTCCAAAGTGGTTTTAGTAAGTGTGTTGATAAATCTACTAGATAAGCTTTTTGTAGCAATTTGAAAAGATCCATTATTTCCATGAACAAAAAAAATTGATTTCCCATTTGGAAAATATCGCCCTCGAGCATTATATGTTCCATCCCTTGTAAGTCTTTTAATTCTTTTACTACTTGTGCTAATTTCATAAAGTTGAGGAGATCCGGTCCTGTCTGAAGTAAAGATAATTTTTTTTGAATCTGGAGACCATGAAGGTTCTGTATCTATACCATAATGGCTTGATAACCTTCTCAATTTTTTACTTTTAAGTGAATAACTATAGATATCTGGATTTCCAGACTTAGATACAACCAATGCCAAATATAATCCATCTGGCGACCAGACAGGAGCACTATTTGTCATTCCTAAGGCCTCTATAGCTTCTCTTTTACCTGTCTTAAGATTTTGAATAAAAATTTCAGCAAATCCTCTTTCAAAAGAAACGTAAGCCATTTTTTTTCTATTAGGAGACCAAGAAGGAGACATAATAGGAGAATTAGAAGTGAATAAAACCTCCTCATTCAAGCCATCAATATCAGAAATACAGATTTTATAGAGGCCTTCCTTTGGATTCAGTATATAAGCTAATTTAGTATCAAAGATACCTTTAAGACCTGTAATTCTTTCATAAATTCTATTACTTATAACTTTTGCTAAGCCTTCTGGATTAGATTCTTCTCCCGAAACCTGACCTTCTAATATTTTTATTCTTCGATTAATGTTAAAAAGCGAATACTCAATTGAAATCTTTCCTAAAGAATTTATTGAGGTTATTCTTCCTATCAAAGAATAATCTACAGATAATATTTTCCAATCCCGATAATAGAAATCTTCTTCACTTTCAGGGTAGGATAGCATTTCATTTTCATTTAATTTTTCGAACTCTCCAAACAAAAATAAATTTTTCTCAATTAACTTTGAAAGCTTCGCGCCTAAAGCAATATTTTTATTTTCAAAATCTCCAAAAGGAACAATGGCAATCTTTGGTAGGTTTTCTCCACTTTGATTTATTTCTATCTCAAGTATTGCGAATATATTTGAGGAGATAAGTAAAGTAATAAACAAGATTAGTAATTTAATCATTCAACCCTACCTGAAGACTTAAAAACTAAATTAAAATTTCTAAAATTTTTTTCAAATAAATTTCTTTCTAAATTTGATATTTCAGGGAAGAAATCTATTTTTGATAAAACTAACAGAGCAGATTCATCAAAAATCTTACTGCCACTGGATTCTATAAGCTTAAAATCCATAAGCTCTCCTGAAGGTGCCATAGTAAGAAGAATTTTTGTTGAAATATCTTCCCCAAAAGTATTTGGCTGAATCCATATATTAGAAATTCTCTTTTGAATCAATAGAGATTTTTCAGATATTATTTTTAATTCTCTAGACAAATTAATCTCACTAAGCTCTTTCTTAATTTCTCTTTTAATTTGTTCTTTTTGATTAATTGATTCTATTAAAGCATTTTTCTTGTTTGATAAATCTCTCTCTTCTTTGTAATTCTTTTTTAAATTTTCTGCTTTATTTTCTGCTTGAGGTATAAAACTTTGACTTTCTTTAGAATTAGCTAATTGACTAAATTGTATGGAAATTATTTTTTCTTCGGAAATCGCTATTTTAGGTAATTTAAAAAAAGAGAGAATGAAAGAAATTAAAATAATGCATAGTAAAAAGGTCGAGAAGGATGCAATTATTTTATTTGTCACTTTTAGGCTCCGTAATTAAGTTAACAGAGCCTGCCTTATATTTTTGAATTTCTGATAAAACTTCAATTACTCTCTTATATATAGAATTTTGATCTGCTCTTACAAATATTTCTATAGATTTATTATTTTTGAGAATTTTTTCTATTTCTTGAAAAACTTTATCTGATGAAGAAAATTTTTTAGGCTGTCCCCCAATGTCTAAATAGTAATCTCCATTTTCACTAATAGAAATAGTTAGATTGTCTTGATTAGCTTTTTTGATAGCTTTTGAGTCTGCTTTGGGCAAGTTTAAATCTACTCCTTGAATCATGAAAGGTGTTGCCACCATAAAAATAACCAGCAACACTAAAGATACATCTACATAAGGAATAACATTTATTTCAGACAGAAAAGCTTTTTGTCTTTTCTTTTTTCTAATCATATTCTTGATATGAGATAATTAACTCACTGGCATAATTTTCGTAATTTGTAATAATTTTAGCTATGGATTTTACAGACCAGTTATATGATATTAATGCAGGTATTGCTGCGAAAAGTCCAAGAGCAGTTGCTATTAATGCCTCAGATATTCCTGGAGCTACAGCATTTATTGATACTTGGGATAATTGAGCTAAACCACTAAAAGCATTCATTACCCCCCAAACAGTGCCGAATAAACCTATAAAAGGGCTTACTGAGGCTACAGTCGATAGAAATGATAAGCCTCGTTCGAGCTCTTCTTCTTGTCTATTTATAATTATCTCTATCGATCTTTCTAATTTATTTTCAATATTTGTATCTTTATTTTTTTTTAAAATTTCAATCTCCTCAAAGACAACTAAAAAGATCTGTCCCAAACCAAAATTATTTTCTAACCTTGAAAGGTCCTGATAAATTTTTTCCTTATCTGAGTTTTTCCAAAAGGTACTTTCAAATTCATATATATCTCGTAAAGCTCTTTTTAAAGTTATCCATTTATCGAAAATATACCACCAAGAAGAGATAGAAATGATTAAAAGAATGATCATTACAAATTGAACTACAAAGCTAGCTCCTAGAAATAAATCGATGATAGATAATTCCGCTTGCATGGTTAGAGTATATTTTTCATTTTAGTTTTAATTTCAGTTGGCAAGGAAACAGGTTTTTTACTTTCCAAGTCTATACAACCACATAATATTTTAGCTGTACATTTTATTTCATCAGATAAAACAATTGTTTGAAAAAGAGAAAAACTTGCATTTTTTACGAAATCAAACTTTGACTGTACTTCAATAATTTGATCTAAGTAAACTGGCTTTATGTAGTGAACATCAATTTTGTTGACAACAAATATCGTTTTATTTTTTAGTAGTTCATTCTGTAAGTACCCAAATTCCCTTAAATATTCAGTCCTAGCTCTTTCAAAAAATTTAAGATAATTGGCGTAATAAACAACGCCCTGTGCATCCGTATCTTCATAGTAAATTCTTAGATTTAAACTATGCATTTAGCTACCGATGTTTTTGTATTTCATCGTAATATATATTTTTAAGCAGATTTATAAAACTTTCCCAAGATAGGTCGCAGGTAATATTTAAATCTAATGGCAAGTCTTTGTTTATAGCATGCAGGGGCACCCTAACTTTTATTGGTTTTCTATTAAACTTATAAACAAGTGCGGGAATTCCTTTTGATTTGGAAGATTCCAAAACCTGAACCCACCATTCTTCTGGTGGTTCAGAGCCTTGCCCGTATCTCTTGCATTCTAGATACCAATCTCCCAATATTAAATCTGGAAGGTATTTTTCTCTAGTTTGTTCTAAGATTCTCTTAAGTGGTTTCTTCAGATCAAATGTTTCATTTAAAAGATTTGCTATCTCCCTTTCAAATGAGGCTCCTTTATTTCTAGAATTTGTCATAACTAAGAAAAAAGCTCCTCTGTAAATTCAGCATTAGAATGAACCTTTTGAACATCGTCTAGATCCTCTAGAGTTTCTAATAGGTTTATTAGCTTCTCTGAGGAGCTTTTATCTAATTGAATATAAGTGGATGCTCTCATTAAAATCTCAAAATCTATTATTTTAAAACCATTATCTTCTAATTCTTTTTTTACCTCATGAAAAGCATCTTGGCTTACAATTACTTCTAGTTGATTTTCCTCAGTAACCTCTATATCTTCAGCGCCTTTGCTTATGGATAAGTCTACTATTCTCTCTTCATCTGTATTTTCGACCATAATTTGACCAGATTTTGTAAATAAATAAGAAACCGATCCATCTGTACCAAGACTTCCCCCAAACTTTGAAAATGCATGTCTTACCTCTGCTACTGTTCTGTTCTTATTGTCTGTCAATGTTTCAACTATTATGGCAACTCCATTTGGGCCATAACCTTCATATCTTATTTCCTCTAAATTTTCCGCTTCTTGATCTCCTGAGCCTCTTGCTATAGCTCTTTCAATAGTATCTTTAGGCATATTAGATCCTAAAGCTTTATCTAGAGCTAACCTCAGCCTTGGATTATCTGAAGGCTCAGAACCGCCTAATTTAGAGGCCACTGTAAGCTCTCTAATCAATTTAGAAAAGATTTTCTGTCTTTTCTCATCTTGTCTTCCTTTTCGATGTTTTATGTTGGCCCATTTAGAATGTCCAGCCATAGATCAATCCTCTTTCTTTTTTATGAAATTTAATCCCAAGGAGTCTATTTGATCTTTATCGAGTTCACTTGGAGCATCACTTAAAAGACATGTTGCAGACTGAGTTTTTGGAAAAGCAATTACATCCCTTATTGAATCTTGACTACACAAAATCATGACTAATCTATCAAGACCGAAAGCAATTCCTCCGTGAGGAGGACATCCATATTGTAAAGCTTCCAAGAAGAAACCAAATTTATTTTTTGCTTCAATTTCCTTGATACCTAAAAGAGAAAGTACTTCAAGCTGTTCCTCAACGCTATGTATACGAATAGAGCCACCTCCAATCTCACAACCATTTAAAACTAAATCATAAGCATTTGATTTTGCTTTGATTGGATCTTTCTTTAACTTTTCAATTCCTCCAATTGTTGAGGTAAAAGGATGATGTGAAGGAGAAAGGTTGCCTTCTTGATCTTCTTCAAATACGGGAAAATCCGTAATCCAAACAAATTCAAAAGTATTTTGGTCTATTAGTTTTAAATCTTCACCAAGTTTATCTCTCAGAGCCCCCATTGAATCATTAACTATTTTTTTATGCCCTGCTCCAAAAAAAAGAGTATCTCCATTCGATAATTTCAACAGATCAACCAAAGTAGAAATTTCTTTAGGAGAAAGAAACTTAAGAATGGGCGATTGTAATCCATTTTCTAAATCGCTTACATTATTCACCTTTATGTAAGCTAGGCCTTTAGCTCCATAATTACTAACGAATTTGGTGTATTCATCTATCTTACTTCTCGATAAATCATCCTCTACTTTTAAAGCTACAATTCTTGATTTTTCATCATTCGCAGGTTCTGAAAAAACTTTAAAAGATGAATCCACGAAGATATCTTTGACATCGCAAAGAGACAAAGGATTTCTTAGATCTGGTCTATCAGATGCGTACAATCTAATAGCTTCGTCATAAGAAAGTCTTTTAAATTTTTTAAACTTTTTACCTAAAATTGTGCTGAAGATTTTTTTGATCAGCTTTTCTGAAATGGTGATTATTTCTTCTTGGTTGCTAAATGAAAGCTCAATATCTAATTGAGTGAACTCCGGTTGTCTATCCTTTCTGGTATCCTCATCTCTGAAGCATCGAACAATCTGAAAATATTTTTCAAGACCAGCTACCATAAGCATCTGTTTGAATAATTGGGGTGACTGAGTCAAGGCGTAAAACTTTTGTTCATATAATCTACTTGGGACAACGAAGTCTCTAGCACCCTCGGGAGTTGCTCTTGCCATCATAGGAGTCTCTACTTCTGTGAAATCTTGATCTACCAAGAAATTTCTTATTAAGTTATTTACTCTAGATCTAGTTTTTAAATTATTTTGCATTTCTGGGCGTCTTAAATCTAAATAACGATATTTTAATCTTACATCTTCTCCAACTTCAGTATGGTCGTCTAATTGAAAAGGCAATGGCTTACTCTTAGAAAGAACCTCAATTTCTTCCGAAACTAGTTCGATGTTTCCGCTTTTTATGCTGCTATTTAATTTGCCTTCTGGTCTAAGACGAATGGACCCCCTTACATTTAGAACATATGACATCCTTATGGACTCAGCCAATTTAAATAAATCGGCAGACTGAGGATCGACAACAATTTGAAGAAGACCAGAGGAGTCCTTCAAATCAATGAATATAACTCCTCCATGATCTCGAACTTTTTCAACCCATCCCGATACAGAAAAAACATCATCAATGTTTTTATCTGATAATTTTGATATAACCGTTCTTTGCATTTTAGGAACTATTAAGTATCTTTCTTAGAGTGAGATTTTACTTCTTTTTTGGGGGAAGCTTCCTTCTTTTTATTATCTAGTGGTTTTTTTTCTGATTCTACAAGGTTCTTTTTTTTTCCTGTTTTAAAATCTGTTTCATACCACCCTGATCCACCTAACCTAAAAGAAGGAGCAGAAATTCTTCTTTCTAGATGTGGGTTATCTTTTCCAAATTTATCCAGATCTTTATAAGATAATAAGTGAGTTTCTATCTGACCTGTTTCAATATTATAAAATTCATAAATTGGCATTAATTTTTCCCTTAAAGTGATTTAATAGTATTATTTATTTTAAAGAGCAAATAATAATTTATTTTTTCAATGAAAGCTTCCCTGTATAGTTACAAAACTCTTCGTGATTCTCCAAAAGATGCTGAATTAATTAGTCATAAACTAATGTTAAAAGCCAATATGATTAAACAAGTTGCTTCAGGAATTTATTCTTGGTTGCCTATGGGAAATAGAGTTTTAAAAAATATAGAAGATATTATTAAAGAAGAAATGAATGAGGCAGGATGCTTAGAAATTAGAATGCCTTTAGTTCAGCCGAAGGACCTCTGGATTGAGTCTGGTAGACATGATGCATATGGACCAGAATTGTTAGGCTTCAAGGATCGTAACGAAAGAGATTTTTATCTTGGCCCAACCCATGAAGAAGTTGTAACGGATATAGCAAGAAAGGAGATTAATAGTTTGAAAGATCTTCCTCTGATTCTTTATCAAATACAAAATAAATTTAGAGACGAAATAAGGCCTAGATTTGGAGTTATGAGAGCTAGAGAGTTCCTTATGAAAGACGCATATTCTTTTGACCTAGATGTGACATCAATGAAGCAGACATATTTAAAAATGAAAAATGTCTATAAAAAGATATTTGATAAGCTTGAACTTAATTATAGGATCGTGAAGGCAGACCCAGGCGAGATTGGAGGGTCAGAATCCGAAGAATTTCACGTTCTTGCAGATTCTGGAGAAGATCTGCTTGCATTCAGTAATGAGAGTGAATTTGCAATTAATGCTGAGCTTTTAGATATCCCTGAAGATAAAATTGAAGGCATGAAAAGCCCCGATGGAATAGGCACATTATCTCTCAAAAGAGGTATAGAGGTTGGGCAGATATTTCAATTAGGAACAAAATATAGCTCTTCTATGGGTCTTAAGATTCAGGATAAGAATGAGCTTAAACTAATTGAAATGGGATGTTATGGAATAGGAGTAAGTCGTATAGTAGCTGCAGCAATAGAACAAAATTATGATAATGAAGGAATAATATTTCCTAAGAGACTTTCCCCATTCGACTGTATTTTAATCTCCATTAATCCAAAAAAATCTGATAAAACAAGAAAAAACTCAGATCTTATATATGAACAACTTAAGAATAATAATATAGATGTATTTTACGATGATCGGGATAGTTCTCCAGGCGTTAAATTTTCAGACGCTAATTTAATGGGTGTGCCTATTCAGATCATTGTTAGTGAAAAAAACCTAGAAAAAAGTACTTTAGAAATTATTCATAGGAGAGATCTTAAAAAAGAGGAAATTAA